>ERZ795054.353-NODE-353-length-63244-cov-22.140452_pt1 | contig 63244 bp, 72 predicted proteins | sample MGYA00375138_ERZ795054 | MGnify/ENA primary metagenome ERZ795054 (study PRJEB30183, sample SAMN05720215) | anaerobic digester metagenome | isolation source: active sludge of municipal wastewater-treating anaerobic digesters | place: USA | collected 2014-12-23 ... | reverse complement strand
TGTTGTCGAAGTGAGCTGGCGGGCGGCATTGACCCGCTATGTCGCGGTTCAGCCGATGTTCCAGTCGTCCGGCAATCCGGGCGGGGCAACCGATGCCAGGCGGGCCAACGTCTTCGGCGTGCGTCTCGAGCTGGTGCTTTGAGACTGCAAGGAACGCCGTTATTTGTCAAACGGGGTATTATTTGGCGGGCATCCACGGATTGCTCGTGCACCTTTTCAATAACGGAACGGAGTTACCCATGAAAAAATCAACCGCATCCCTCGCCCTGTTTGGCGCCGCGCTCGTCGCCGGCAGCCAGTTCGCGTATGCAGCACCTGATTGGAGCAAGGTGCCGAAGCGCCAGATCGAAGTGTTCACGCCCGGCGTGACGCCGATTGAATGGGCGATGAACAGGTCCGACCACAGCGGCCGCACCGGCATCAGCAAGGGCGAGAGCTGCGTCGGCTGCCATGAAGAGAAGGGCGCGCTGAACTTCGACTTCAAGCGCCTGGCCAGCAAGGAACTGGAGCCGGTCGGCGCGCCGAAGACGATCAAGTTTCCGGTGACCGTGCAGGCTGCCTACGACAAGGAAAACCTTTACATGCGCCTGACCTTCAAGTCGCCGACCGACGCGTCGGCCGGGGCCGACAAGGAAGAGGCAGCCCCCCACCATGAAGTCAAGGCGGCGATCATGCTGGCCGGACCGAAGGTCGAGAAGGGCGAGCAGATCGGCTGCTGGGCGACCTGCCACAAGGATGTGCGTTCGATGCCGGGCGCCGATCCGAAGAAGAAGAAATACGTCAAGGATGCCAACGTGGCGGGCGGCAACTACATGGACTACTTCCAGTGGAAGAGCGGCGAAGGCGGCACTGGCGCTACCCGGCTCGACGGCCATGTCGCCACCGAGCGCGTCAACAAGGGCGGCCAGGCGCTGGTCTCGGCCGAGGGCGAATGCAAGGATGGTCTGTGCACGGTGACCTTCACGCGCAAGCTGTCCGGCGGCGAGGGCGATCTGGCGCTGGCCGAAGGGCAGAAAGTTCCGTTCGGCATCGCCATTCACGCCGACAAGACCATCCATCGCTTCCACCACGTCTCGCTGGGTTACACGCTGGGCCTGGGTACCGACGCCGACGTCAAGGCGGTCAAGTAAGGTAGCAAGGCCGATGCCGGGTGACCGACATCGGCTTGCCACCGGGTGGCTCGGCAAGCATCCGGTTTAGCCGTTAAAATGGCGGCATGTTGAATATCACCCTCAATGGCGAACCACGGCAGCTCGTCTCCGAACTCAGCGTTGCCGGCCTGATCGAACAACTCGGCTATGCCGGCAAGCGCGTTGCCGTCGAACGTAACGGAGAAATCGTTCCGAAGAGCCAGCATGCCGAAACGGCGCTCGCCACCGGCGACCGGCTGGAAATCGTCGTCGCCGTCGGTGGCGGCTAAGCAAAGAGAGAATTCCATGCATCAACTCACTATCGCCGGTACGGCGTATCGTTCCCGTCTGCTGGTCGGCACCGGCAAGTACAAGGATTTCGCCGAAACGCGGGCAGCCATCGACGCTTCCGGCGCCGAGATCATCACGGTGGCGATCCGCCGCACCAACATCGGCCAGGACCCGAGCCAGCCCAACCTGCTCGATGCCCTGCCGCCGTCGCAATTCACCATCCTGCCCAACACCGCCGGCTGCTATACGGCCGACGATGCCGTGCGCACGCTGCGCCTGGCGCGCGAACTGCTCGACGGCCACCCGCTGTGCAAGCTCGAAGTGCTTGGCGACCCGAAGAGCCTGTTCCCCAACATGCCGGAAACGTTGAAGGCCGCCGAAACCCTGGTCAAGGATGGCTTCCACGTCATGGTCTACTGCTCCGACGATCCGATTCAGGCGAAGATGCTTGAAGAGATCGGCTGCGCCGCCGTGATGCCGCTGGCCTCTTTGATCGGTTCCGGCATGGGCATCCTGAATCCGTGGAACCTGCGCCTGATCATCGACAACGCCAAGGTGCCGGTGATCGTCGATGCTGGTGTCGGTACCGCCTCGGACGCCACCATCGCGATGGAACTGGGCTGCGACGGCGTGTTGATGAACACCGCCATTGCTCACGCCAGGAACCCGGTGCTGATGGCGAGCGCCATGAAGAAGGGTATCGAGGCCGGCCGCGAGGCTTATCTGGCCGGGCGCATGCCGCGCAAACTTTATTCCGCCGATCCGTCGTCGCCGACCAGCGGACTGATCGGCTCGTGAGCGATGGCGTCTATATTGATGGCCGCGAGGGCCGCGTTCACATCAAGAGTTATGTCCGCCGCGCCGGCCGCATGTCGGAAGCGCAGGCGCGCTACTACGCCGAGCTGATGCCGAAGATCGGCGTGGCCTATACGCCGCAGCCGATCGACCTGGCCGCGGTCTACGGCCGGAATGCCCCGAAAATCCTCGAAATCGGTTTCGGCATGGGCGAAACCACGGCGAAGATCGCCGATACCTGCCGTGAGAACGATTACCTCGGCGTCGAAGTCCATGTGCCGGGCGTCGGCGCGCTGTGCAAGCAGATCGCCGAGCGCGACCTGAGCAACCTGCGCATCTGCCAGCACGATGCCGTCGAAGTGGTGCGCGACATGCTGCCCGAAGGCTCGCTCGACGGTGTCCACATCTTTTTCCCTGATCCATGGCACAAGGCGCGCCACAACAAGCGCCGGCTGATTCAGCCGCGCTTCGTCGCGTTATTGGCTTCGCGTCTGAAGCCGGGGGGCTATCTTCACTGCGCCACCGACTGGGAAGAGTACGCCCAGCAGATGCTCGACGTGCTGTCCGACGAACCGTCGCTGGTCAATACCGTCGCCGGCCCTTCGGTGGAGCCGATGGCAGGCTTTGCCCCACGCCCCGATTACCGGCCGCTGACCAAGTTCGAGAACCGTGGACTGCGCTTGGGTCACGGCGTCTGGGATCTGATTTTCAAGAAACGTTAAGCGAAACAAATCATGTGGTTCAAAAACCTCCAGCTTTACCGACTGCCGGCGCCGTGGAACATCGACCTCGCCAAACTCGAAGAACAGCTGGCGCGCGGCCCGTTCGTGAAGTGCCCGAGCAACCAGCCGCTGAGCCGCGGCTGGGTGTCGCCGCGTCGCGATGGCGCGCTGGTCTTCTCGCTCGACCGTCAATGGCTGCTGGCCCTGTCCGTCGAACAGCGCCTGCTGCCTTCTTCGGTGATCAATGACGAAGTCAGGGAACGCGCCGAGGCGATGGAAGCACAGCAGGGATATGCGCCCGGCCGCAAGCAGTTGAAGGAACTGCGCGAGCGCGTCACCGAGGAGCTGATGCCGCGCGCTTTCACCCGCCGCCGCAGCACTTTCGTCTGGATCGATCCGCAAAATGGCTGGCTTTGCGTCGATGCCGGCAGCCCGGCCAAGGCCGAGGAAGTCATCGAGCACCTGCGCCACTGCCTCGACGATTTCCCGCTGACGCTGCTCCATACCCAGCTTTCACCGACCTCGGCGATGGCCGACTGGCTGGCCGGCGGGGATGCCCCGGCCGGTTTCACCATCGACCGCGATTGCGAACTGAAGGCCGCCGGCGAGGAAAAGGCGGCGGTTCGCTACGTTCGTCACCCGCTGGAAGGCGACGAGATCAAGGCGCATCTCGCCGGCGGCAAGCTGCCGACCCGCCTGGCGCTGACCTGGGACGACCGGATCTCCTTCATTCTGTCCGAAAAGCTGGAAATCAAGCGCCTCGCCTTTCTCGACCTGCTCAAGGAGGCAGCCGAGAAAAGCGCCGAGCACGCCGACGAGCAGTTCGACGCCGACTTTGCGTTGATGACCGGCGAACTGTCGCGTTTTCTGCCGCAACTGGTCGAGGCGCTGGGCGGCGAGGTCGCCGAGGAAAAGTGAGCGCCTGCTACTGCGGGCTGGGAAAGCAATACGCCGCCTGTTGCGGTCGACTTCATTCCGGGGTCGAAAATGCGGCGACTGCCGAAGCGCTGATGCGCTCGCGCTACAGCGCCTACGTGTTGAAGCTCGACGATTACCTGCTCGCGACCTGGCACCCCGATACCCGCCCCGGCGAACTCGACCTGACCGCCGACGACACCAAATGGCTCGGCCTCGAAGTGAAAAAACACGTGATGCAGGACGCTAGCCACGCCACCGTCGAATTCGTCGCCCGCTACCGCATCGCCGGCAAGGGCCACCGCCTGCACGAACTCAGCCGCTTCGTCCGCGAGGGCGGGCGCTGGTATTACGTTGATGGCGACATGATGGGCGGGCGGGCTGAGCGAACCTGACGCCCGTAAAACCGAGCGCCTTTCCCCTGATAACCCGGTGCGGGGAAGGCTGGCGCTAGCCTTTGCGCAGCTTCTCTTCCTTCTTTTCCTTCTTCGCCGCCTTCTTTTCCTTCATGGTCTTCAGCGGTTCCTTTTTGACTGCCTTTTTGGCGTCCTGGGATTTGGTCATGATATTTCTCCTCGAGTTGAGTCAGCGTTGGTACAGTGTAATGCCGATCAGGTCAGTGCAAACCGGGCGTTGAGGCGGGCGGATCGGCAAATTTCCGGAATTCCTGCCATGCTCCCGCCATGGTATGCCTGAACTTATTTTTTGTGGAGTGAACAATCATGAGTCTTCTCGATCAAGCGCTCGGCGCGCTCGCTGGCGGGCAGTCCGGCGGCAACAGCGCCTTACTTCAGACAGTCATGCAACTCGTTAATAATCCGCAGAATGGCGGGCTGGAAGGCCTCATCAAGTCTTTTCAGCAGGGCGGGCTTGGCGAAATCGTCAATTCCTGGGTGTCGACCGGGCAGAACCTGCCGATTTCCGCCGAGCAGATCCAGAGCGTATTGGGCGGCTCGTCGCTGTCGGGGATTGCCGCGCAACTCGGCGTCAGTCCGGAGCAGGCTTCGGGCAGCCTGGCCGACATGCTGCCGCAACTGATCGATCAGATGACCCCGAATGGCGAGATGCCGCAAGGCGGCGACCTGCTGACGCAGGGGCTGGACATGCTTAAAAAGGGTGGTCTGTTCGGCTGAAACCGAACGGGGCGAGCAGGTTCAGCTTGCTTCGCCGTCGTCGAGAAAGCGTTCCAGAAGTATATTCAGAAAGCGCCGCCCCTTGAGCGTCGGGGCGATGCGTTCAGGCGTCACCGCCAGCAGGTTCTCCGCCTCGGCCGCGCGAATGCTTGGCAGGATGGCGGACAAGGGCTGCGCTGTTCGCGCCTCGAATAGCGCCGGATGGAAACCCTCGGCGAGGCGCAGGGCGTTCATCAGGAATTCGAAGGGCAACTGGCGGGCCGGAACCTCGCTTTCCTCTTGCACGGGGGATCCGGCACGCACGTTGTCGAGGTAGGCGCTCGGGTGCTTCCAGCGCATCTGGCGCAGTACGCGGTCGTGCAAGGTGAGTTTGGAATGGGCGCCGGCGCCGATGCCGAGGTAGTCGCCGAAGTGCCAGTAGTTCAGGTTGTGCCGGCATTGCCTGCCGGGCAGCGCGAAGGCTGAGGTTTCGTAGTTGGTGTAACCGGCGGCGGTCAGACGGGCCTCGATGGCCTCCTGCATGTCGGCGCAGGCGTCGTTTTCCGGCAGTTCCGGCGGGAAGGCGGCGAAGCGGGTGTTCGGTTCCAGCGTCAGCTGGTAGCAGGACAAGTGGGGCGGCGAGAAGGTCAGCGCGGTTTCGATGTCGGTGAGTGCTTGCTCATGCGTCTGACCCGGCAGGCCGTACATCAGGTCGAGATTGAACGAGTCGAAATGCTCGCCGGCGAGTTGCGCGGCACGTCGTGCTTCGGCAGCGCCATGGATGCGCCCTAGTGCCTTCAGGTGTTCGTCATTGAAACTCTGGATGCCGAGCGACAGGCGATTGACGCCGGCGGCGCGAAAGCCGGCGAACTTCTCCGTCTCGACCGTCCCCGGGTTCGCTTCGAGCGTGATTTCCGCTTCCGGCGAGAGCATGGCCAGCGCGCGGAAGGCGGCGATCAGTTCTTCGATGGCGCCCGGCGACAGCAGGCTCGGCGTACCGCCACCGAAGAAAACGCTGACCACCGCGCGGCCCCAGATCAGCGGCAACGCGGATTGCAGGTCGGCGATCAGTGCAGCGACATATTCGCGCTCGGGAATAGTCCCGCCGGCCTCGTGCGAGTTGAAATCGCAGTACGGGCACTTGCGCACGCACCAGGGAACATGAACGTAGAGCGCGAGCGGCGGAGAAACGCGGAATTCGGGGGCGGTTACGGTCGACGCCGCTTTTTGGGCAAAAATGGGAATGCTTCGCGCCACCTCGATTACAGACTCGGCAGGCGCTCGATCAGCTTCTGCATGGCCTGGCCGCGATGCGACACCCGATTCTTGGTTTCGGCATCGAGTTCGGCGCCGGTCATGCCGAATTCCGGCAGGTAGAACATCGGGTCGTAGCCGAAGCCGCGTTCGCCGCGCAGTTCGGTCAGTATCTGGCCATGCCACTCGCCTTCGGCGATCAGCGGCTGCGGGTCTTCGGCGTGGCGGACGAGGACGATGACCGAGACGAAATGGGCGGCGCGGTTGGGGTTGTCGCCAAGGTCGGCGAGCAGCTTCTCGTTGTTGCGCGCATCAGACTTCGGTTCGCCGGCGTAGCGGGCCGAATAGACGCCGGGTGCGCCGCCGAGCGCCGCGACACAGATGCCGGAATCGTCGGCCAGTGCAGGCAGGCCGGACAGCTTGGCAGCGTGCCGCGCCTTGGCCAGGGCGTTTTCGACGAAAGTGCAGTGCGGTTCCTCTGCTTCGGGAATGCCGAGTTGTTCCTGTGGGATGACCTCGAAGCCGAGCGGCGCCAGCAAGGCATTCAGTTCTCTCATCTTCTTGGCGTTGTTGGAGGCGAGAACGATCTTTTTCATGATGCGAGGGCGCGCTGCTGGGCGGCGATCAACTGGCGGATGCCGGCTTCGGCGAGGTCGGTCAGGGTGTTCATCTGGGCGCGCGTAAACGGCTCGCCCTCGGCGGTACCCTGGATTTCGACGATGCCGCCGGCGCCGGTCATGACGATATTCATGTCGGTGTCGCAGTCGGAGTCTTCGGGATAGTCAAGATCGAGTACCGGCGCGCCTTTGTAGATGCCGACCGAAATGGCGGCGACGTGATCGCGCACCGGGTTGGCGGGCAGCTTGCCGGCCTGCACCAGTTTTTCGCAGGCTTCGTAGAGGGCGACCCAGGCGCCGGTGATCGAGGCGCAACGGGTGCCACCGTCGGCCTGCAGCACGTCGCAGTCGAGCGTGATCTGGCGTTCGCCAAGGGCTTTCAGGTCGGTCACGGCGCGCAGGCTGCGGCCGATCAGGCGCTGGATTTCCTGGGTGCGGCCGGTCTGCTTGCCCTTGGCCGCCTCGCGCGCGCTGCGGGTGTGCGTCGAGCGCGGCAGCATGCCGTATTCGGCGGTGACCCAGCCCTGGCCCTTGCCGCGCAGGAAGGAGGGCAGACTTTCCTCGACGCTGGCGGTGCATAGCACGCGGGTGTCACCCATTTCGATCAGCACCGAGCCTTCGGCGTGGCGGGTGAAATTACGGGTCAGGCGCAGTTGGCGGAGCTGGTCGGATTGGCGTTGGCTGGGGCGCATGCTTTACTGTCCTTGTCGCTTGGGGTTGAACTTGTCGATGGTGGCGCGGATTTCCTCGATTGCCTTCTCGATTTCATCTTCGGAGAGGTCGACCCTGTGGGTGGGGTCGCGGCCGAATTCCTCGATATGGGTGGCCACTTCGTCGAGGGCCATGGTCTGCGTCGAGATGCTGCTGCTCGCGTCGTCGATATAAGTGTCTTCCCAGCGCACGGCCACAACCGAGAGATTGTCGACGTGCTGCCCACCTTTGGTTTCCGCCTGGGATAGCAGCTGCGGCACGGCGTGGACGATGTTGGCGCCCTGAAGCGTGCGTGCCATGTCGGTTCCCGGCAACTCGCCCCACAGGCCGTCGGTGCATAGCAGCAGGATGTCGCCGTGATTGAGCGGTGTCTTGCGCGAAAACTCGATCTCGGGCGGTGTCGGGCTGCCGAGGCAACTGTAGATCTTGTTGCGGTCCGGGTGCGTCGCCGCCCGCGCTTCGGAGAGCAGGCCTTCCTCGATCAGGATGCGGATGCGCGAATGGTCGCGGGTCTGAGCGATGACTTTGCCGCCGCGCATCAGGAACAGGCGAGAGTCGCCGGCGTGTGCCCAGTAGGCTACGCTATCCTGGACCAGGCAGGCGACGCAGGTCGTGCGCGGGGTGTCGGAAAGCTTGTGGCGTTCGGCAAAGTCGAGGATGGCGTGATGGGCATTGGTCATCCCTTTCTGCAGGAAACGGAAGGGGTCGACCAGGGTCGGCCGGGCTTCGCGCTGGAAGCTGTCGGCCAGCGTCTGGACCGCGATCTGGGCGGCGATCTCGCCGTAATGGTGACCACCCATGCCGTCGGCGACGACCATCAGCAGGGCTTCGCGTGAATAGCAATAGGTGGTCCGGTCCTCGTTGTTGGCACGCCCTCCCTGGCGGCTTTCCTGGTAGATCGTGAATCTCATCGGTTTGCTTTCTTGTATTTATCGACAAAACGGTTGAGCCAGCTTGCTGTCTCCTTTGGCGCCGGCGGCGTGACGGTTTCGACCAGCGCCTTCTGCAGCGCGAAGACGCTCTGCGGCCGGTAGAAGTGATTGAGATTGAGGCACCAGTCGATGATTTCCAGGAGGCGATCCGAGTATTGGCCTTCCCAGCGCATCATCGCCGGCACCAGCGTGTCCTTGCTGTAGCGTTCGTTGGCCGCCTGCGGCGCGCAGCCGGCAATGCAGGCATACATCGAGGCGCCGACGCTGTAGATGTCGCTCCACGGGCCGAGATCCTTGCGCGAGCCGTAGTGCTCCGGTGATGCGAAACCAGGGGTGTACATCGGCTTGAGCATCGGCTGGTCGGTCGCCAGTGTTTGCCTTGCCGCGCCGAAATCGATCAGTACCGGCGTGTTGTCGCTGCGCAGATAAATGTTCGAAGGCTTCAGGTCGAGGTGCAGCAACTTGTGCGAATGGACCTCGCGCAGGCCGTTGAGCATCCGGGTGAAGACGCCGCGGATGAAGCGTTCGGAAACCTCGCCGCGATGCGTCTGGATGAATTCCTGCAGCGTCCGCCCGCGCTCGTACTCCATGACCATGTAAACGGTTTCATTGGCGCGGAAAAAATTCAGCACGCGAATCACGTTCGGATGCGAGAGGCGCGCCAAGGCGCGGCCTTCCTCGAAAAAGCATTTCATCCCGTAGCGAAAGGCGCTCTGGTGTTCCGCCGTGATCAGCGGCTGGATTTCGCCCTCGGCGCGCAGGGCGAGGCTGTTGGGCAGATATTCCTTGATCGCCACCCGGTTGTCGTCGGGGTCGGTTGCCAGATAGACGATCGAAAAACCGCCGAGCGAAAGCTGGCGGGTGATCGTGTATTCCTCCAGCTGGTGGCCGGCGGGCAGCGGTTGGTTGGCTTGTTGCGCCATTGGTCTCGCGGTTATGATGCAAACTTGGGCATTGTCGGGCGTGTTGTCCGACCTGTAAAGCTGGAGAGTGACGAATAATGATTTACAGCATGACCGGTTATGCGGTGAAGACGCGCGATATCGAGCACGGCACGCTGCAGCTTGAGCTCAAGAGCGTCAATTCGCGCTATCTCGATTTTCACTTTCGCGTCAGCGAGGAACTGCGAGCGCTCGAAATGCCGCTGCGGGAATTGCTGGCGGCGCGTCTCGCGCGTGGCAAGATCGAATGTCGTCTATCGTTCAATGCCGGCGCTGCGCGCGCCGAACAGTTGCAACTGAACAGCGAATTGCTGGCGACCCTGCACTCGCTCAACGATCAGGTTCGCGGGCAAATGCCGGAGGCGCGACCGCTTTCGGTCAATGATGTATTGCGCTGGCCGGGCATGTTTGGCGACCAGTCCGTCGATTACGCGGCCTTCGGCCCGCATGTGCTGGCGCTGGCGCGCGAGGTGCTCGACGAGTTTGCCGCCAGCCGTGGCCGCGAAGGTGAAAAACTGGCCGAAATGATCGTCGACCGCGTCAATGCGATTCGCGACATCGTCACCCGGGTTGCACCGCGCATTCCCGAGGCGCAGGCGCTCTATACCGAGAAATTGCGCCAGCGGTTGACCGAGGCGCTGGGCGGCGCCAGTGACGAACGCGTGCTGCAGGAAGTCGCGGTGTTCGCGACGCGCATCGATGTCGCCGAGGAACTCACCCGCCTGACCGCCCACCTCGACGAGGTCGAGCGCGTACTCAAGCAGGGCGGCGCCTGCGGCAAGCGCCTCGATTTCCTGATGCAGGAACTCAACCGCGAGGCCAACACGCTAGGCTCCAAGTCGGCGATCACCGAGGTCTCGCAGGCAGCGATGGACCTCAAGCTGCTGATCGAGCAGATGCGCGAGCAGATCCAGAACCTGGAATAGCCTGCGCATTGCCTCCCGGAAGGCAATGGCCTCCGGGGTCGCCTATTATCAAGCTTTCAACGGAGCGGGTTAGCCAAAAACCAGGTTCATCATGATCATCAGCACAATGATGAACAGCACTGTCATGATGCCGCCGGCCCGCATGAAGTCAGCAACGCGATAACCGGCCGGCCCCATGATCAGCGCGTTGACCTGATGCGTCGGCAGGAAGAACGAGTTCGACGTCGCCAGAGCGACGGTCAGCGCGAATTCTGCCGGGTTGGCACCAGCACCGATGGCGATATTGACGGCCAGCGGCACCAGCAGCACGGTGGCTCCGACGTTGGACATGACCAGCGTGAAGAAGGTGGCGAGAACGGCGATGGCGAGCTGAATCACCCAGATCGACGTGCCGCCGAGCAATTCCAGCGTCTGCTGCGCGATCCACGCTGCCGTGCCGCTGGTTTCGACGGCGAGGCCAAGCGGGATCAGGCTGGCGAGCAGGAACACCGATTTCCAGCTGACCGCCTGATAGGCCTCCTCGATCTTCATTACGCCGGAGAGAATCATGCCGATGGCGCCGGTCATCAGCGCGATGGACAGGCGCAGATCGGTGAACAGGATCAGCCCGAGCGCGATGCCGAAAAACAGCAGCGCCGGCTTGACCTTGTGCGGGCGCAGTTCCTCGTGCGGGTATTCGGTGGTGATGACGACGAAATTCCGGTTCTTTTCCAGGCGGGCCAATGCTTCCCAAGTGGTATGCACGACCAGGGCATCGCCGGCCTGCAGCGGCATGTCGCGGACGCCGTCGCCTTCGCGCAGCGTCTTGCCGCCACGGTGCAGCGCCGTCATCGAGATGCCGTAGATCTTGCGCATCCAGACGTCGCGGGCGCTTTTGCCGATCAGGTTGGAGCGCGGCGGAATGACGACTTCGGCAATGCCGGCCTTGGTTGCCGCCAGTTGCTCGGCAAAGGTTACCAGTTCGTCGCGCAACGTCAGGCCGTTGGCCTCGGCGAACGCCCGCAGCCGCTCCGGTGCGCCGAGAATGCCGAGTACGCTGCCGCCGGAAATCTCGATGTCGCGTGCCGGCCCCATCCGCAGGTCATCGCTGCCGCGGAGGATGGCGATGACACGCAGGCGGTTCGGCCCCTCGATATCGTTGATCAGTTTGCCCGCTACCGGACTCCCGACCGGTACGACGATCTCGTATACGGCGTAATCCAGACCGTAGAGCTTCTGAAAATAGTCCATCGCATCGGTGCCGCCGACAGTATCCACCTGGGTCTTTCCAGGCAGAACGAAGCGTCCGGCGAGGACGAAATAGACGATGCCGGTGGCCAGCAGCGCCAGTCCGATCGGCGTTACCGAGAACAGAGACCAGGTTTCCATCTGGTGCTCGACCGGCAACCCCTTGTTTGACGTGAGAATCAGGTCGTTGAGCAGGATCAGCGGGCTGGAGCCGACCATCGTGATGGTGCCGCCGAGAATGGCACAGAAACCCATCGGCATCAGCAGGCGAGACATCGGCAGGCCGGTGCGTGCCGAGATACGGCTCACCACCGGCAGGAAAAGCGCGGCGGCACCGACGTTCTGCATGAAGCTGGAGATGAAACCGACGGTGCCGGAGATCGCCGGAATGATGCGTGCCTCGGTACGTCCGGCGAACTTGAGGATGGTGCCGGCGACCTTGCCCATCAGGCCGGTCTTGTCGAGGCTGGCGCCGATGATCATGACAGCGATGATCGAGATGACGGCGTTGCTGGAAAATCCCCGGAACAGTTCCGAGGCGGGTACCAGCGGTTTCGGGAGTCCGATCAGGCCGCCAAAGTGGCTGGTCAGGCCGAGCAGCACCATGATGCTGACTGCGGCTACGTCAACGCCGACTACTTCGAAGGCGAAGAGAAATACTGTCAGCATCAGAATGCCGAGGACGACCGCGATTTGCCTGTCCGGAACGAAGCTGGCGGCGATGAACCAGAGGGCAAAAAATATGACACCGGCAACGACAGTCTTGATGTTGATGGCTTTCATGCTGGCTTTCCTGGAAAAATGAGCAATGATGAAGCGGCGATTATTTTGCTGTCTGTCGGGAACTGCGGAGCTGCCTTTGGCCGCACGTAACGGCCTATATTCTTATTCCGCTAATATAATCGAAAATTCTGAGTGTGCCCATAGGGTTGCCGGTCAAATCCGGTGTCGTAATGGTATGTTGCAAAGATTGCCTTGACCTCGTCACGGGCAACGTCTAGGGTATGTCTCTGTCACGCTGCCGCCCCCGGCAGGCCATATGAGGAGAGCGAAAATGGGATTGTTCGGTTTTATCAAGGAAGCGGGCGAGAAGTTGTTCGGCCACAAGGAAGTGGAGCAGGAAGTTTCGCCGGAAGAAAAGACGCGACTGAACCAGATTGCCGCCCAGGCGATTTTCGATCACATCAACAGTCTTGGCCTCAAGTGGAGCAACCTGATGGTCAGCTACAAGAGTGGCCAGGTTTCCATCACTGGTTCGACGCCGGATCAGGAAAATCGCGAAAAGATCATTCTCGCCGCTGGCAATGTGCAAGGGGTCGATAATGTCGAAGACAAGCTGACCGTCGAAGTGCCGGCTCCAGAGGCGCGTTTCTACACTGTAGTCAGCGGCGATACGCTGTCGAAGATCGCCCTTGCGCAGTATGGAAATGCAGCAAAGTATCCGGTGATTTTCGAGGCCAACAAGCCGATGCTGAAGGATCCGAACAAGATTTATCCTGGCCAGAACCTGCGCATTCCGCCACTGTAACCCCTTTACACGCCACGCACGGTTGTGGCTTCGACCGAATGGCCTTATGACCGGAAAACTTTACGTTGTCGCCGCCCCTTCGGGGGCTGGCAAGACCACCTTGGTTCGCCTGCTGCTTGAACGTGAGCCAGAGGTCCAGCTTTCAATTTCTTATACGACCCGCGGCCCGCGGCCAGGCGAAATGGATGGGCGCGAATACCATTTCGTCGATGTGGCTGCTTTTCGCGCCATGATGGCGCGCGGTGACTTCCTCGAATCGGCCGAGGTGCATGGCAATTTCTACGGCACCTCGAAGGTCTGGATCGGCGAACAACTGGCTGCCGGCCGTGATGTCCTGCTCGAAATCGACTGGCAGGGGGCGCAACAGGTGCGCGGAGTATTCCCCGGGGCGATCGGCGTCTTCATCCTGCCGCCGTCGATGGAGGAACTGACCCGTCGTCTGACTGGTCGCGGCACCGACAGTGCCGACGTGATCGAGCGTCGTCTTGCCGCTGCGCAGGCCGAGATGCGGCATGTCGGAGAATTTGACTATGTTATTATCAACAACAGCTTGGAACAGGCTCTGGATGACTTGCGTGCCGTGGTGCATGCCTCCCGCCTGACCCTTGAAGGACAACGTGCCCGGCACGCCGCCCTTTTTGCCCGAATGATCTGATTTTTGAGGTATTGCATGGCCCGCGTAACAATTGATGATTGCCTGAAAATGATTCCCAACCGCTTTCAGATGACCCTGGCGGCCACCTACCGGGCGCGCCAGATCGCCAACGGCGCAACGCCGATGGTCGAGGCCAACCGTGACAAACCGACCGTCATCGCGCTCCGCGAAATGGCCATCGGCAAGGTTGGTCTGGAAGTGCTGAATCGCGGCCAGGCCTGAGGTTGGAGGCAGTGACGACAGATGGAACCCGCGCCGTCGTCCCTGCCGCCCATTCCTGAAGAACCCGCCTACCGGGTTTTTCTAGACAGTCTCGATTATCTTCCACAGGTTGATGTAGAACGCATCAAGGAGGCGTATGCCTTCTCGGCGGGCGCCCATGCCAGCCAGTTGCGCATGTCGGGCGAGCCCTACATCACGCATCCGCTGGCCGTTGCCGGCGCTGTGGTCGAGTGGCGCATGGATGCCGACGCCATCATGGCGGCGCTGTTGCACGATGTGCTTGAAGACACCGGGACCAGTAAGCGCGAACTGGCCGCTAAATTCGGGCGCGAGGTCGCCGATCTGGTCGATGGCCTGTCCAAGCTCGACAAGATGGAATTCGCTTCCTACCAGGTGGCGCAGGCAGAAAACTTCCGCAAGATGCTGATGGCCATGGCGCGCGACCTGCGCGTCGTGCTGATCAAGCTGGCCGATCGCCAGCACAACCTGCAGACGATGGCGGCGATGCGCCCCGACAAGCGCCGCCGTATCGCCATCGAGACCCTCGACATCTACGCGCCGATCGCGTTGCGGCTTGGCCTCAACAAGCTTTACCGCGAACTGCAGGACATTTCCTTTCGCCTGATCCATCCGCACCGCGCCGAGGTTCTGGCCAAGGCGCTGCAGGCATCGCGCGGCAACCGGCGCGAACTGCTGTCGCGCATTCAGGATGCCATTATCGGCAAGCTGGTCGAAGCGGGACTCAATGCCGATGTCTTCGGGCGCGAGAAGAGTCTATATTCGATCTATCGCAAGATGCGCGACAAGCGCCTTTCCTTCTCGCAGGTGCTCGACATCTATGGCTTTCGCGTCGTGGTCGACCGGGAGCCCACCTGCTATCTGGCGCTCGGCGCGCTGCACGGCCTGTTCAAGCCGGTGCCGGGAAAGTTCAAGGATTACATCGCCATTCCCAAGGTCAACGGCTACCAATCGCTGCATACGACCCTGATTGGCCCGTTCGGCACACCCGTCGAAATCCAGATTCGTACCAGGGAAATGCATCATGTCGCCCAGGAAGGGGTGGCGGCGCACTGGTTGTACAAAGATACCGAAGATAGCGGCACCGACCTGCAGATCCGTACCCACAAGTGGCTGCAGTCGCTGCTGGAGATGCAGAGCGGCGACTCCTCGGAGTTCTTCGAGAATGTCAAGATCGATCTCTTTCCCGACGAGGTTTACGTCTTTACGCCCAAGGGCAAGATCATGGCCATGCCGCGCGGCGCCAGCGTGGTCGATTTTGCCTACAACGTACATACCGATATTGGCAACCATTGTTCGGCGGCGCGCATCAACCAGGATCTGGTGCCCCTGCGTACCGAACTGCGCAATGGCGACATGGTGGAGATCATCACCTCGCCACTGGCCAACCCGCATCCGGCATGGCTCAATTACGTCAAGACCGGGCGGGCCCGCGCCAAGATCCGTCATTTCCTGCGCACCGTGCAGACCGAAGAGTCTTCGCGGCTTGGCGAGCGCCTGCTGCGCCAGGAATTGCTGACGCTGGGCGTCGTTCCGATCTCGATCCCGACCGATGCGTGGGAACAACTGACCCGTTCCACCGGCCACAAGTCGCTGGAAGATCTATATACCGATATCGGACTCGGCAAGCGCCTGCCCTCGGTGGTTGCACGCCGCCTGCTGGCACGCGAGGAGATGTCGCGCAGCTCGCCAAGTCACATGGCACTCGCCATCCACGGCACCGAAGGCATGGCGATCCAGTTGGCGCGTTGCTGTCAGCCGATTCCCGGGGATCCGATTATTGGCTCGATCAAGAAGGGCAGCGGCCTGGTCATTCATACCCACGACTGTCCGACGATCCGCAAGTCGCGCTCCGCCGAGCCGCATCGCTGGATCGACGTCGAATGGGAGCCGGACGAGGGCAAGCTGTTCGATGTCCGCATCAAGCTCGAAGTCAAGAATGCGCGCGGTGTCCTGGCCCAGGTGGCGGCCGCCATTGCTGAATCCGGCTCCAATATCGAGCATGTGGCGATGGATTCGGACCCCGAGCATCTGTTTACGCAACTCCGTTTCACGATCCAGGTTTCGCACCGGATTCACCTCGCTGCGGTGATGCGCCGGCTAAGGCACATTCCGGAGGTTTCCCGCATCGTGCGCGAACGCGGGAGTGAAATTTGAAGGTTGTCGTTCTGGGTGCCGGGGTGATCGGCACGACGAGCGCCTGGTATCTGGCGCGCGCCGGCCACGAAGTTGTCGTCGTCGACCGGCAGCCGCTGCCCGGCAACGAAACCAGCTTTGCCAACGGTGGCCAGATTTCGGTCTCGCACGCCGAGCCGTGGGCTAATCCGCACGTTCTGCCGCAGGTTGTGCGCTGGCTCGGCAAGGAGGATGCGCCCTTGCTTTGGCGCTGGCGGGCAGATCCTGATCAGTTTGCGTGGGGTTTGCGTTTTCTCCGCGAATGCCTGCCCGGCCGTACGCAGCAGAATATCGCCGCCATCGTCGCGCTCGCGCTTTACAGTCGCAGGCGGCTGCAGGCTTTGCGCCAGGAATTGCAGCTCGACTACGATCAGCGCGAACGTGGCATCCTGCATATCTATACCCAGCCCAGGGCGTTCGCCCAGGCCGTCGAAGCGGCACGCACCATGCGCCAGTTCGGGCTCGACCGCGAGACCGTCAATGCCGGGCGCTGTGTGGAAATCGAGCCGGCGCTGGCCGCCGTGCGTGATCTGCTGGTCGGCGGCGACTACACGCCATCCGACGAATCGGGGGATGCCAACAAATTCACGTTGGCACTGGCCGGGAAGGCTGGCGAACTGGGTGTTCAATTTCGCCTTGATTTCACCGTCGACCGCATCGTTGCCGATGGCGACGCGATCAGCGGCGTCAGTGTCAGTGGTCCGGCGGGTGACGAGCTGCTGAAGGCCGATGCCTACGTCGTCGCGCTCGGCAGTTATTCACCGCTGCTGTTGCGGCCGCTCGGGATACATCTGCCGCTGATTCCGGTCAAGGGCTATTCGGCGACGTTGCAGTTGCAGGAAGCTTCGCCGGGGCCGACAGTCAGCCTGACCGATGACGAGCATCGCCTGGTGTTCTCGCGCCTCGGCGACCGCTTGCGGGTTGCCGGCACTGCCGAGTTCAGCGGTTACGATCTCGAAATGAACAGTGTGCGTTGCGCGGCATTGATGCGCCGAACGCGGCAGCTTTTTCCCGAATTGCGGGTCGCTGGCGAGCCGCAATTCTGGTGCGGCCTGCGCCCGGCCACACCGTCGAACGTGCCGATCATCGGCCGAACGCGCTACACCAACCTGTGGCTCAACACCGGTCACGGCACGCTTGGCTGGACCATGGCCTGTGGCTCGGCGGCCACCTTGGCCGAAATGATGAGCGGCCGGCCCGCCGCGCCTGATTTTCCCTTTGCGCGATAATCCGGGGTAATTTCCCCGAACCTGTTTCCCGAATAGCCGCCATGCCCACAGACCTCTTTCACCAGCCGCTATTCAACCAGTCGTTGGTGAAGAAGCGGATAACTGCCCAGCCGACGCCGGCCGCGCACAAGAAAATCCTGCACGACTGGGCGGCGACCATCCGCGACGGCAGCATCCACAAGCAAAAGGAAACGTCGATCCGCGGGCCGTTCATCCGCAAGTTCTTCGTCGAATTACTCGGCTACAAGCCCTTCGGCGATGGCGATGCGCAATGGACCGTGCATGAGGAGCAGCAAACCGGCCCCGGCAGCGCCGATGCAGCGCTCGGCCATTTCGCTGCGAGTACGCGGCAGGTCGTCGCGCCGGTCGAACTCAAGGGCGCCGACACCCTCAACCTCGACGCGATCATGCCCGGCCGCCACAAAAGCCCGGTGCAACAAGCTTGGGAATATGCCAACGACACTAGGGACTGCCAATGGGTGCTGCTCTCCAACATGCTGGAGATCCGCCTCTACGCCGTTAGTCACACCCGGCAGGTTTACGAGCGCTGGGACATCCTCGAACTGGCCGACAGCGATGCTGAATACCAGCGCTTTCAACTGCTTCTCGGTGCCGACAACCTGCTGGGCGGACGCACCGCACGCTTGCTCAAGGACAGTGCGGGTGCCGACAAGGAAATCACCCAGGCGCTCTATCGGGATTACCGGCAGTGGCGGCAAACCTTGATCATCGCGCTGGCGCAACACAACCCCGGGCAGCCCTTCGCCGAGATCATCGAGCACGCCCAGACCATTCTCGACCGCGTCCTCTTCGTCGCCTTTGCCGAAGACCGCGAACTGCTGCCTGCCCACACGCTCGCCCAGGTCTTCGACCAGCGTAATCCGTTCAGTCCGCAGCCCGTCTGGGAGAACTTCAAGGGATTGTTCCGCTTCATCGACACCGGCAACCCGGCCTTGCACATACCTGCCTACAACGGCGGCCTGTTTCGCGCTGACCCTGCCGTCGACAACCTGATCCTGCCCGACGACGCCTGCGGTATCTTCAAGGCGCTTGGCGCATACGACTTCGCCTCCGAAGTCGGCGTCACCGTCCTCGGTCACATCTTCGAACAATCCATCGCCGATCTTGAGGGGCTGCGCGAGCTGGCCGGCGGCGACGCCTTCGACCTCAATGCCCTGCAGGAACAGACCGTCGCCAGCCGCAGCGTCAGCGGCAAGCGCAAACAGGAGGGCGTCGTCTACACGCCCGACGGCATCACCGCCTTCATCGTCGAACAAAGCCTCGGCAACTATCTGAACGAGCGTCGCGAAGCTGCGCGCGCCGCTTACCTCGACCCCAAAGCCCCGGCTGGCGAAGTGCGCTACCGGGCACCCACGCCAGCCGAAAAAAAGAGCGCCAGGGTACGCGATGCGGCGCGTCTCACCGAATTTCTGTTCTGGCACCACTGGCGCGAAGCCCTCAGCGAAATCCGCGTGCTCGATCCCGCCTGCGGCTCCGGCGCATTTCTCGTTGCCGCCTTCGATCTGCTCGACGCCGAATACCGGCAGGTCAACGAGCAAATCCAGGCCATTACCGGCAACCCCGATCTCTTCGACATCAACCGCGAAATCCTCAACCGCAACCTTTACGGCGTCGACCTCAACCCCGAATCGATCGAAATCACCAAACTCTCGCTGTGGCTCAAAACCGCCCGCTACGGCAAGCCGCTGCAGAGCCTCGAAGCCCGGTTGCGCGTCGGCAACAGCCTGATCGATGACGCCGCCTGGACGCCGCGCCCCTTCGATTGGGCGGCCGCCTTTCCGGAAGTCACTGCCGCCGGCGGCTTCGATGTCGTGCTCGGCAATCCGCCCTACGTGCGCATGGAGCGCCTGAAAGCGGTCAAGCCCTACCTTGAGAAACACTACGCCGTCGCCAGTGACCGTGCCGACCTCTACTGCTACTTTTTCGAACTCGGCGTGCGCCTGCTCAAACCCGGTGGGCGGCTCGGCTACATCTCCAGTTCGACCTTTTTCAAGACCGGTTCCGGCGCCCCGCTGCGTCGCTTTCTGCTGGAAAAGACGCAGATTCAGGCGCTGGTCGACTTCGGCGATTTGCAGGTTTTCGACGGCGTCACCACCTACCCGGCGATCATCGTTCTCGAACGCCGCGAGACACCGGACCCTGCGGCGGAAATCCGCCAACTGGCGCTCAAAGCCTTGCCCGACCCCAGCCTTGCCGCCGTTTTCGGCCAGCAAGCCGGGGGCCTGCCGCAAGCCCGGCTCGGCGCCGGTAGCTGGCAACTGGAAGGCGATGCCAGCGCCCGCCTGCGCCAGAAACTGGTCGGCGGTCATCCGACGCTGAAAGCGGTTTATGGCTCGCCGCTCTACGGCATCAAGACCGGATTTAACGATGCTTTCGTCGTTGACCGCGACATTCGCGACCAACTGATCGCCGCCGACCCGAACAGCGCCGAATTGCTCAAACCTTTCCTCGAAGGCAAGGATTTGAAGAAATGGCGCATCGAACCGCAAGACCTTTGGCTGATCTACATTCCCAAGGGCCGGATCGACATCGACGACTACCCGGCCATCCGCGACCACCTGCTGCCCTACAAGGAAAAGCTGGAGAAGCGTGCCACCAAACAGTCGTGGTTTGAGTTGCAGCAGGCACAGGCGGCGTATGCGCCGATGATGGAAGCGCCGAAAATCATCTACGGCCATTTTTCCCCGAGAGCCTTGTTCTCTCGCGAGCCGAAAGGCTATTTTTCCAATGACAAGAGCTATTTCATCGCCGGCGGCGATTGGTTTCTACTCGGGTTGCTGAACTCAAAGCTCTATTGGTGGCAGATTCAGTCGCTTTGTCCGTCTGTGCGAGGTGGATTTTACGAAGTGCGTGTTCAGTACATCGAAACGCTTCCGGTTCCGGCAGCCGACGAATCCACGCGCACCGAAATCGCCAGCGAAGCCGAAGCCTGCCAGCGTGCCGCCGAAACCCGGCGCGACCTGCAACAGGCTTTCCGCCGCCGCATCCCCGACCTCGCGCCGGGCGGCAGCGCCAGGCTCCCCGGCAAGCTGGAACGCTGGTGGGAACTCGACTTTCCGGCTTTCCGCAGCGAAGTGAAAAAGGCCTTCAGGCAGGACATACCGCTCGCCGAACGCAATGACTGGGAAAGCTGGCTTGCCGCCGAGCGCGCCAAGTTGCAGGCGCTGGACGCGGAAATCGCCCGCCGGGAAAAGGCCATCGACCACGCGGTCTACCGTCTTTTTGCACTGACCCCGGCAGAAATCGCGCTGATCGAAGATGCCGCGGGCTGAAACGATGCTGATCGACACCCACTGCCACCTCGATGCTGCCGAATTCGACGCCGATCGCGACGCCGTCCATGCGACGGCGGTAGCGGCGGGGGTGGGGCGCATCGTCGTGCCGGCTGTTGCGGTCGACGGCTTCCAGAAGACAAAAACCGTGGTTGCGCGCTACCCGGGTTGCGTGGCCGCCTATGGCATCCATCCGCTTTACGTGATGCCGGCACGGGATTCGGACCTGACCGTGCTGCGCGACTGGCTGGCCAACGAGAAGCCGGTGGCGGTCGGCGAGATCGGCCTCGATGGCTATGTCGCGGACAGCGACCCGGCGCGTCAGGAATTCTACTTCGTCGAGCAACTGAAGCTGGCCCGCGAGTTCGATCTGCCGGTATTGCTGCATGTCAGGCGTGCCGTCGACCAGATTCTCAAGCACCTGCGGCGCATCCGCGTGCGCGGCGGCATCGCCCATGCCTTCAACGGCAGCCGCCAGCAGGCCGACGAGTTCATCAAGCTCGGCTTCAAGCTCGGTTTCGGCGGTGCCATGACCTTTTCCGGCTCGACCCGTATCCGCACGCTGGCGAGCGAATTGCCGGCGGACGCCATCGTCCTTGAAACCGACGCCCCGGATATCCCGCCAGCCTGGCTTGCCGGTGGTCGTAATGCGCCGGGTGAATTGCCGCGCATTGCCGGCGTCCTGGCCGAGTTGCGTGGTGTTTCTGTAAACGCTATCGCCAGCGCCAGTAATGCAGCGGCGCGAACGGTGCTGCCCGGCATTTGATCTGGAACAAACCCTTGATGATTTCGTGAGCAAAATGGCGAGTGTTTGATCTGCGCTAAGCATTCGCCAACGCTAATGGAGTAGATTGCGCTCACCAAGTCTGCAGGAACAAGGCAATCAGGGAGTGCCGTGACAGGGTGGGGCGACAGCCCCACCCGCCGGCTGTAACCCGAGGTGTTTATGGCGACGAACAGCAAACCCCCCAAGAGCGGCGCCGCGCGCCGTCAGTTTATTTTCGATTCGGCAAAAATGGTCTGCGGGGTCGGCATGCTTGGCCTCGGTCTCGGGCTTTACGCCAAGCAATCCCGTGCCTTGCCTGCCCTTGACCTGCGCCCGCCTGGCGCCTTGCCCGAGGAGGATTTCCTCGGCGCCTGCATTCGCTGCGGCATGTGTGTGCGCGACTGCCCTTACAACACGCTGGAACTTGCCAAGCCGGAACAGCCGGTCGCCACCGGCACACCGTTTTTCAATGCGCGCAATATTCCGTGTGAAATGTGCGAGGACATTCCCTGCGTCAAGGCCTGCCCGACCAATGCGCTGGATCATGGACTGACCGACATCAACAAGGCCAAAATGGGGATTGCGGTTCTAATCGACCACGAGACCTGCCTCAATTTCCTCGGCCTGCGCTGCGACGTCTGTTATCGGGTTTGCCCGGTGATCGACAAGGCGATCACTCTTGAACTGTTGCCCAACACCCGCACCGGCCGCCACGCCTTTTTCCTGCCGACGGTGCATTCCGAGCATTGCACCGGTTGCGGCAAGTGCGAGAAAGCCTGTGTTCTCGAAGAATCGGCGATCCGCGTGCTGCCGCCCAAACTGGCCAAGGGTGAGCTGGGACACCACTATCGCGTGGGCTGGGAAGAACAGAAAAAAACCGGTCATTCGCTGATGGACGAGTCGAAGATGATCGACCTGCCCGACCGTTTGCCCGAAGGTGTCGTTGTTCCCGGGCATTACGATCCGGCCAGCGGAATGACGGCGCCGGCGCGCGGCTTGCCCGGTAGCGACGCGGGTAGCGCTGCCGAATCGCTGTCCGGGCTGGGAGGCAAGCCATGATCCAGATCGCCCATAAAAAGCGCATCGGCGCCGAGGCAGTTGAAGCAAAAGGCTGGTTGCGTGCCCACAAGTGGCTGATCCTGCGTCGCATCTCGCAGTTCGGCATTCTTGCGCTCTTTCTGCTGGGGCCGCTGGCTGGCATCTGGATTGCCAAGGGCAACCTGAATTACAGTTACACCTTCGGCTTTCTGCCGCTGACCGATCCCTATGTTGCACTACAGTCACTGATGGCCGGCCACGTGCCGGAAACGCTGGGCCTGATCGGTGTCGCCATTGTCTTGATTTTCTACGCGCTGGTCGGTGGCCGGGTCTATTGCAGCTGGGTTTGTCCGATCAATGTCGTGACCGACGCTGCTGGCTGGCTGCGTGACCGGTTGGGCATCAAAGGTGCCAGTAGTCTCTCGCGTAACACGCGCTACTGGATTCTGGCGATGACGCTGATCGGTTCGGCGCTGATGGGCGTAGTGTTATGGGAGCTGATCAATCCCATATCGATGCTGCATCGCGGTCTGATTTTTGGTCTGGGCGCGGCGTGGACCGTGGTCGTCGCCATTTTTCTGTTCGATCTGTTCGTGATGACGCGCGGCTGGTGCGGTCGACTCTGCCCGGTCGGCGCTTTTTACAGCCTGGTCGGCCACTGGAGTCCGCTGCGCGTCTCGGCGCCGCGCCGTACCGCCTGCAATGACTGCATGGATTGCTTCGAGGTCTGCCCCGAGCCGCAGGTGATTCGTCCGGCGCTCAAGGGCGAAGGCAAGGGCATCGGGCCGGTGATTCTGCCTTCCAATTGCACCAACTGCGGCCGCTGCATCGACGTCTGCTCGAAAGACGTGTTTTCCTTCGGGCTGCGATTCAACAATCCGCCGTCGACCGCCAGCAAAAAATAAACTCCGACACCAATGAAAAAGGGAGCCAGCGCGGCTCCCTTTTTTTGCTGGCTATCGACTCAGGCCGCGACCAGCGCGCCCCGCATTTTCTGCAGGGCCTTGGCTTCGATCTGGCGAATGCGCTCGGCAGAGACATCAAATTCGGCCGCCAGTTCGTGCAGCGTTGCCGCATCGCCATCGTGTAGCCAGCGCGCCTCGACGATGCGGCGACTGCGCGGATCAAGTTCGGCGAGCGCTTCGTGCAGACCTTCGTTTTCGAGGCGGGCAGTTGCCTTGTTCTCAAGGACGCGGGTCGGCTCGTAGCGTGAGTCGGCCAGATAGTCGATCGGCGCAAACGCCTCGTCACTTTCGTCCGGGCTGCCTTCGAGCGCCAGATCGCGGCCCGAGAGCCGCGCCTCCATCTCGACGACCTCATCCTGCTTGACGCCGAGGCGAGCTGCAACTTCCGCGGCTTGCGTGCCCGACAAGGTATCGACGCCTTCGTAATCATTTTTCAGGCTACGCAGATTGAAGAACAGTTTGCGCTGGGCCTTGGTGGTCGCCACCTTGACCATGCGCCAGTTCTTCAGCACGTATTCGTGAATTTCGGCCTTGATCCAGTGCATGGCAAACGAAACGAGACGCACGCCGCGTTCCGGGTCATAGCGCTTGACCGCTTTCATCAGGCCAATGTTACCTTCCTGGATCAAGTCGGCATGCGGCAATCCGTAACCCAGATAACCGCGCGCAATTGAGATCACCAAACGCAAGTGCGACAGGACGAGCTGGCGGGCAGCGTCCACATCACCTTCGTTGTGGAAGCGCCTGGCCAGCCGCATTTCTTCGGCCTCGCTAAGCATCGGATAACGCTTCGCGGCCTGAACGTAGGCTTCGATGCTACCAACGGTTGCGGGGATCGGAAGATTAAGGGCATGGGTCATGGCGTAATGTTCTCCTTCAACTGACAATTTTATTTTAGCACTCGATGATTAAGAGTGCTAATGCCGCGGCGAAGTTCCTCGGTTGCGTTGTTCCAAGCAATTAAAGTCGAAAACTCGTCATTGGAGTCGAAAAGCACCGCGTCTCGATTTGCTTGGAGTGCAAAATTTGACCAAATTGCTACCGATTGCGGCAAGTCTTGACGTTTCTCCGTCGCAATTGCGTTGATAGCAAGATGAAACCTCAGGATTGCGTCCCGGCCACCTGGCCGGGACTGTCATCCCTGCCGCCGTCGTTACCTTGGCGTATCAGCGCTCTGTACGAGCGATGCATCGTCCTCGCTTGTGGTACTAAAAGCATAGATGTTCAGGTACTTGAGACCGATTACGCGCAGGCAGGATGAAAGGTTTTTGTCGTTGGCTACGAGGCAGCCATCGAGAACACGCTCAATAAGTTTCGGTACGGTGAGACCACAGTCCTGTGCCATGGCTTCCAGCACGTTCCAAAAGGCACGCTCGAGCGCAACCGTAGTACTGTGGCCATGCAGACGGAACCCACGTTTTTCCGGGATGAACTCGTTGATCTGTGCCGTGGTGCATGAGCTGAACATGTGATCGAGAAAATCACTTGTCTCGTTGTAGATCGCCATCAGAATTACCTTGTCGCTGTGAATTGCAACTGCCAAATTATTTTTGGCACACTGTTGGCAATAAATACTACCTTAGTCTAGATGCCCACCCTTAAAGTCTTTCGCATGCAAATGAATGCCATGCCGGCCAGCCGGCCTGGTTTGACTGGAGGAGGTCACGCATATGGAGTTCTTTCGCAAGACCCTTGACCCGATCATCGCGCTGGCGACACTCGCGGTTCTCAACATCTTCATGTTCCTGCTGATGGGTGCCTGGACGGTCGGTGGTGGAGAGACCATGATGACCGGTCTGGCGGCGCAGGCCGTGCTCGGTGACGATATCAATCGCCTGCCGTTCTGGAACATCGTTTTTCCTCCGCGCTGGGATTACTGGAAGATCTATATCAGCCTGGGCATGCTCTTCGGCGCCTTTGTCGGTGCTGTGCTCAGCAAGGAGTTTTACTGGCGCGTGCCGCGCCACCTGTCCGAATGGGTTCTCATCACCATCGGCGGGCTCCTAATGGGCTTCGGCATCCGCCTCGCCTACATCTGTAACGTATCGACGTTCTTCGGGCTGATGCCGGAGATGAACATGGGAGGCTACCTGGCCATGTCCGGCATCATCGCCGGCGCCTGGGTGGGTTCGATGATCTACAAGAAAATTCTGGAGGGTTGAAATGCTGTCACCTGTTGTCGAGTGTGTCGTTGCTTTCGTCTTTGGTTCTGTGGCCGGGTTGCTGATGCAGCGCTCGCGCTTTTGCAATACCGCAGCCTTACGCGACGCAATCATGTTTAAAACCTATCGAAACACCAAGGCCATGCTGGTGGCGATGATGATTCTGACCATCGGCTTTACCGGATTCATGAGTCTCGGTGCCGGTAACCCGTTGCATTTTGATGTCGGTCTCAACACCTTCGCAGGCTTGTTCATCTTCGGTATCGGCATGGTGCTCGCCGGGGCCTGTACGGTCTCCACCTGGGTCAAGACCGGTGAAGGCAACCTCGGGGCCCTGTGGGCGCTGATCTTCACCTTCGTTGGTATGTTCCTGTTTTCGGTGGTTTGGTCGTCCAACTGGTGGCCGCCAGCTCCGCAAAGCATGACCGGTCAAATCAATGCCGGCGCGCTGCAACTAGGTTTCTCGAACGCGCAGACGCTGCAGGACAAGCTGGGTATCCCGGCCATCTTCTTCGGTCTGGTGCAGGCGGGTCTGTTGCTCGTCATCTATCGTGCCATCCTGCGTCGCGAACGGGCACAGCATGCCGAGCACCAAAAACATCAGGCGGCAAACTAGAAACAGGCAGCAGCCAAGGTCGCAGTGGTTGTCACCGCAGTGACCGGCCAGAATACGGTAAGTAATAAGGAGGATGCATCATGGGATTGTTCGGATCGAAAAAGAAAACTGAAGAGGTCAAAGAGGGGGGCGAAGTCACGCTAAGCAACGGCTCGACGATCAGGATCGCCCGCCAGATAGACTGCCTTGGCATGTCCTGCCCGCGGCCCCAACTCATGACCAAGAAAGCTGTCGGCGAGATTGCCATCGGCGAAGTCATCGAGGTGCTAGCAGACAATCCGTCCTCTGTCGAAGCCTTGCCACCGATGTGCGATGAGATCAACGCCACGCATCTGGAAACCATTAAGGCACCCAGTTGCTGGCGCATTTTCATTCGTAAGGACTGACATCATGTGGCAACGCCTGCTCATGCGTCTGTTCGTCATCATTGCCTCCGTTGTCAGCATCGGCGGCTACTTCTGGATGGTATTCGCACCACCGGCCGGTCTCAAAGTTACACGCGATGGTGTTCCATACTTCGCGCCACCGGTCCTGCACCCAATCACTGGTGAGGCGATTCCGCTGGAGACCCTGGTGCGCCACTATAAGGGAGAGAAGTGATGACGATCGATGCTCAGGTAATGATTCATGGCCTGCTTTTCTGTCTGGCCTTCGGCGTGATTTATCTCGCGTTTTTTAGCGACTCGCTTTGAGGGGACACCATGCTTGATCGTACCGGGGTAATCTTTTGTTCGGCCAGCTTGGTAATTGCCGCGCTGGTAAGCGCCGTCGGCTTTTCGCTGGCCACTTTGCCACCGGAAACGGTTCGGGCCGGGAAGGTACCCGTGCCACCGGAAAGTCTACCGGACATCGATATTCCCGGCTTCGGCAAGGTCAGCGTTATCGACCTGATAGGGTATTACATTGACAATCCACCGGCTCCGGCGGGAACGTCAGGGGCCTCGACACCGGCCACGCAGCGGTTTGGTGGTTGCTGAGCATGAGGGCTTGGCCGTTCGCCCTTGCCTTTGTATTTACCTTTGCGCCCCAAGCCGGAGCAGCAAACTATTTGGCCTACACAAAAACAGTTGGCGCTGGCGAAATGGCGGTTATCGACACGCGCCCCTTATCCGAATGCAAGCGCGCTTCGCTTCCAAAGGCACGTTGTATGCCTGCGTCCGACTTTCTTGGTGCGCAACGCCAGTTGCCCAGCGAACGCGACCTGCTGTGGCTTTTCGGCACGCTGGGCCTGACCGGGGAGGAAACTGTGTTGGTCGTCGGTGATACCGCCAGTGGACGAGATTTCGTCGGCGGGCTGCTGTACCTCTCTGGCCAGCGACAGGTTCGGATACTCGACCACGCTTTTCCGCCCCGCTTGGCTACGGAGCCAGGCCAGGAGCGGGGTCTGCTACGTGAGACTGTCTTCACACAACCGATGCGGGACGAAGCTTGGCTGGTACATCCGAACGAATCAGGCGCGGCGGCCGGTCCGAAAATCCTGGTCCCCGATACCTACACCGCCATCATCAGATTCACGCGTCAGGTTGCAGCCGGCGGCCAAGGAGTGCACGTAGGCTGGAATCTGCCTGCAGGGAGAACTAACTGATGGATATACTGTTCCATGTTTCGACGCCTGACGGCGGCGCCTTGTTATTGCCGCTGGCGCAGGCTGCACAACGAGCAGGCGCCAGTTTTGCGGCATTTTTCACGCATGAGGGCGTCCTTGGCCTCAAGTCGGAAACCCTTGCCTCGGCCTTGCAGGTGGCAGAGCGTGCCGTGGTCTGCGAGGAGTCCTGGCACCGCTTTAACCCGGGCGTGAAATGCCCGGTCGAATACGGCAGCCAGACCATCAATAGCGGGTTGATGGCCGAAGCCGTCAGGGTGGTGGCGTTATGAGCACCATCAAATCGATCCTGGTACTGGCGCGGCGTGACCATGCCGAGGCAATGCGCGTAGCGGCCGGCCTGACGATATTCGGTCATCAGGTCGGACTGGTCTTCATGCGAGAAGCAGTGGCCGAAACGGAGGAAAGCGCATCCAATGCGGAACTGCTCGAGATATGCGAGATTGTCCCGCAGACCACAGTAGCCGCGATGGCGGATGACCTAACGCTGCTCGATGCGGAATCCCTGGCTGTACAAATGGCTGCGTCCGACGTGGTCTTGTCTTTGTGATCTGCTCGTGAGGTCAGCGTGAAAATCGTGCAACTGAATACCGGTCTGTTTCCCGACGCTCAGACCGTGGATGCCGCTTTGCGGCAGATGTCGCGAACCCATGAGGTTAGTGTCATCGATATAACGCGCCGGGACATGAGGGAAAGTGACTGGGACGCGGCAATACAGGGGATTCTCGCCGCCGACCGGATCATCAGCATCTGAGCTTTACACAACTTCGCTGGAGGAGACTGACATGAATCAATTGTTAAATAAATGGCGCAACGTCGTACTGGGTTTAAGTTTTGTCACGGCGGCAGCTGGTAGCGCGTTGGCGGCCGAACCGCTTGTCGATGCCGCCTGGGCCAAGGCCAATGCAGGCAAGCAGGGTGTTGTATTCATCGACTTCCAGCCTGCTACCGACTTCATGCGCGGCCACATTCCCGGGGCGGTCAACAGTAACTTTGCCAAGGATGGCTGGCGCGCGGAGCGTGCCAGTGACAAGGTGCCAGACATGTTGGGCGAGCCGGGCAAGCTGGCCGAATTGATCGGTAAACTGGGTATCGACAACGATACGCATGTCGTCATGGTGCCTCCGGGTTCGAATTCAACCGACATGGGCATTGGTACGCGTATCTACTGGACGTTCAAGGTGCTTGGCCACGATAACGTATCTTTGCTCGATGGTGGCATGGTTGCTTACACCAAGGACAAGACCAATCCGCTGGAGAACGGTGCCGCCAAGATCACGCCAAAGACGTTCAAGGTCAATTTTCGCAAGGACATGATCGCTACTGCCGACGACGTAAAAAAAGCAAAGGCTGCCGGTATTCCCTTGGTCGATAACCGTCCGGAAGACCAGTTCGTCGGTATCAACCGTCACCCCAAGTCGACCGCCAGCGGTACCCTTGAAGGGGCGAAGAATTTTCCGAATGCCTGGATGACGGTGAATGGTCAGGGTGAGTTTCGCAAAAAACCCGAATTGGAGAAGCTCTACAAGGTAGCAGGGGTGCCGACGAGCGGCGAGCAGATCAACTTCTGTAATACGGGTCACTGGGCGTCTGTGGGCTGGTTTGTTTCCAGCGAACTGATGGGCAACAAGAACGCCAGGATGTACGACGGATCGATGACCGAATGGACCATTACCAAGGCGGGCCCGGTCGACCAGAAAATCAAGCTCGATTGATCATCCGTGGGCCGGATTTTCGGGCTCATTTTCTTCTGGGCGGCGGCGTGTTCAAGCGCCGTCGCCCAGCCTCATTTGGAATACCGTGAACCTGCGCAGCAGCTAGCGGCTGAGCTTGTCGTCTTGGCCGGTGATGTGCGTCGCCTGCGTTACGAAACCCCGGGTCCGCTGGAAACCCAGGGCTTGGAAAAGCGCCTGCTGGGTGGCGTCGCGTCCCTCCCGCTGACGCTTCGCCGGGCCGGCGCTGACAGCGCAGTCGCCGCTAGGCTACGGAGTACCATTGACCGGCGGGATTGGTCATCTCTCGCGGATCAGCTTAATACCCTCAAGCAACGCTATCCGTTCGATGTCCGCCCTTTCCAGGTTGCCGCATCAACCCCGGCCACGCGCAAGCTTGGGGAGAAGATTCACCGCGAGGTCTGCGGGGGGTGTCATGACAATCCCGCGACGCAGGATGCATTCCTGCCGGCAAAAAACCTAGTTGTGCTGTTGAAGAGCATGCCGCGTGATGAATTTGTTGCACGTCTCTGGCTGGGTGTTCGGGGCGACAAGCAGACTGCCTATGCTAACCCTTTCAGTAAAACGGATCTGGCCGCCTTGATCGCCTGGTACGAAGGATAGAAGTACCACTATTCAGTACCAGGCGCCGCTCGGCAAAACGGCCAGGGGCGAGCGGCGAGATGGCTCCTCCGTGCAATCAGAATTGAGCCGGGAAAGGTCGTGGCAATCCTTTCGTCGTTCTAGCAAACCTTCAGAAATCATCGAGAGTTGCCAATTACTTGAGGTGCAAATTTTTTTGGCCCCGAGCGCGAACTACGAGCGATCGTCAAAGCCTAAACAAGTAATTATGCGGAGTTTTTTCTGCCGAATCTGAGGGCCCGTTTCCTCGAATAATGCACCCATGCGCCTGCCACTGATCATCGCGTCGATCCTTTGCTCCATGACTTTTTCCGGCGCCGCCAATTCGGTGGAACCGAAAAAGCCTACGAATAGCCGCAAACTTGGTCTGAACATCAAGGTCGAAGGCGGCGGCTGGGGCAAGGTTGGCTCGGAGAAGATCGAGGAAGCGCTCTATTCCGTTGCCGACGAATTGCTGTCGCGACTACCGAAAAAACTGACCACACCGATCGTCGTAACCCATACAGACAGTAACCCGGTTGTCCTTTATGAGCGTGGGCCTAATGGCGAATACCAGGTGAAACTGCATGCCAGCGGGGAAAACTGGCATCTCTATACCTATGAGTTCGCTCATGAGCTTTGCCATATTCTGGCCAACTATGAGGAAAACCTTGGCCCCGGTAACAGCAAGTACAACCAGTGGTTCGAGGAAACCCTGTGCGAAACCGCCTCGCTGTTTACGCTTAAAAATCTGGCCACAACATGGAAGGACGCGCCGCCGTCACCAGAGTGGTCGGCGCATGCCGAAAAATTGAATCGCTTTTTTGAATTGCTGATCAGCGAAGGTCATCGTCAGTTACCACCTCGCTCACCGCTTGCCGGGTGGCTTGAAAGCAACGAGGAGCACCTGCGCAATAACCCTTACCAGCGCGAAAAAAATGAAGTGGTGGCCAACCTCTTGCTACCCTTGTTCGAACGCCACCCGGAGCACTGGGATACTTTATCCTACCTCAATCTTGACCCCGGCGATGCTCGCAGCAGCCTGCAGGATTACCTTCGCCACTGGTACAAGAATTCCCCCGCACAGCACAAGGCCTTCATCGCCGATGTTCTCGCCCTGTTCCAGATGCGAGAGGTGATTTCGGCTGAACCAACCCTGGTCGCGACAGCCGATACTTCATCAAAGCCAAACGCGACGCTGTCGGAAATAATGACAGGCAATCAATAGTCGTCGTGCACTATTTTTCTGGTCGCTGGCGCGAACTATTCTTGATGCTCCCCGGTCAAAAATTCATGCTGATCTATCAGGACGCGACCAAGGTGGACTGAGTAGATCAGTGGTGGCCGGTGCCGCTTCCATTGACAAAACCGACGTGGCTTACGGCCAATCTTTCAGGGAGGAATCTTGCTGAAGGAGAAAAGTCATGAAGAAGCTCATTTTTTCAAAAACCGCAGGTGCTGTGATGATTGGTCTTTTTTTCCAATCTGGCGCGGTCAATGCCGCAGATGCCAATGATGTTGTACAGGTTGCCATAGGCGGAGATAGCCCGTCATTGACCAGCAATTATGAAGCCTGGTCCAAGTTGCAGGGCGCGGAAGGTCCCCAAGGCCCATTGCGTACGGATATGATGGACGACGCTGCCAATTCGCAGAACCAACCCGCCGAGCCAACCCATATTTGGCCGGAAACCTTCGATAATTAAACAAACCGCGATCTTGCCGGGCTGTGTCCCGCCAAGGTCGTACCCGGCCCGGAACGCAACCCATTAGAAAAAATTCCTGATCACGATGGAAATCTTGAGCAATTATCGTTGAACTTGCACTGCTGGGCGGGCTGTTGCGGTCAACGCGGAAAAACAGCCAAAAATGCGATTTCCGGACTTCACGCCGGCGACTTTCTGCTGGGGAGGGTCGGCTAATTCAGCGGCCGAAATGTTACTTCGGCAACGCCTGGTATTCGACATCGGCAATGAAGCAGGCCCAGGTCAGCGGGCTGATCTCGGCGTCGGGGAAAATGCCGAGGGCCACCGTCAGAATGCCGGTGATCAGCGGTGGCAGGAGCAGCAGCCAGGCCGTTTCATGCCATTTGCGGCGCGGAATATGTTCTTCGGGCCAGGCCACCGGTAGCGGTCGGAACCAGGCACGCCACAGGATCGGCAGGAAATAGGCGGCATTGAGCAGGCTCGATGCGGTCAGCACCCAGATGGCCCATTCCATGTTGGCTGCACTGGCCCCGTCAACGAGCCAGGCCTTGCTGATCGCGCCGGCGGTCAGGGGGGCGCCCATCATTCCCAGCGCGCCAATACTGAATGCCGCGGTGGTTGCCGGCATGCGCCGCCCGACGCCATCCATCTCGCTGATCTTGTGGATGCCCAGGGTTTCCGCGTAATTTCCGGCACAGAAGAATAGCGTGATCTTCATGACGCCCTGGTGGACCAGATGGACCAACCCGCCGATCGTGCCGAGCGAACCGAACATGGCGATGCCGAGCACGATGTACGAAACCTGGCTGATCGTCGAATAGGCCAGCCGTTTCTTGAGTTCGTCCTGGGCCAGGGCGCGCAGGCTACCCCACAGGATCGTCACTGCGGCAACGATGGCGAGCGGCAGCAACAGTCCGAGCGACTGCGCGAACTCGGCGCCATAAACTTCATCGACGATGCGCACGACGCCGAATGCGCCGGCCTTGACCACCGCCACGGCATGCAGCAGTGCCGAGACTGGCGCTGGCGCGACCATGGCCTTGGGCAACCAGCCGTGCAGCGGCACCAGCGCCGCCTTGACTCCGACCCCGATGATCAGCAACAAGAAGATAATGCGCAGCGCGGTTTCGTGCCCGTCACCGATGGTTGCCGCAAAACCCCCGTGTACGAACTCGGCGTTCCCGGCCAGGCTGTTCATCCAGATGATGCCGGTGAGCAGGCAGGCGCCGCCGGTCAGTGTGTAGGCGAGATAAACCGTGGCGCCCTGCTTGGCGTCGGGCGTCCCGCGATGGGCGACGAGCGGGAAAGTCGACAGGGTCAGCAGTTCATAGAAGACGAAGAAGGTGAACAGGTTGCCGGCCATGGCAATGCCCATCGTCGCCGTCACGCACAGGCTGAAGAAACCGAAGAAGCGGCTGCGGTGCGGCGCATTTTCCAGATAGCCGATGGCGTAGAAGGTGGTCAGCAGCCACAGTATTGCCGAAAGCGTAATGAACAGCAGACTGAGCGCGTCGGCCTTGAACACCAGTTCAATGCCCGGTGCGATGGCATGGCGGAAGCCATAGTCTTCACCGGCCTGTACCCCGGCCAGCAACATGGCGATGAAGACGATCTTGGCGATTGCCCCAAGGAGATTAAGCGCGGTGCGCAAGGCCAGGTAACGTTCGGGCAGCACGAAAATGATCAGGCCCGGCAGTAGTGACGAGGCAATGACGGCCAGTGGCAGGAATTCGTTGAGGCTCATAGCGGATTCCCGACGGCAATCAGTTTCAGAAGATCGACGCTGAACAGCCCGAGCAGCACGCTGGCTGCCGCCAGCCCGAAGGCCATCCATTCGAGGACACGCGGCACGGGTCGGCCGGTGTGCTTCTGGCGGTCGGCAAGTTCTTCGGGCAGGTTGAGGAAGGCCTGGCGGACGACCCGGAAGACATAGATGGCAGCCAGCAGGCCGCCGGCGATGATGACCGCCACCAGCGCCCAGTGGCCGGCGTTCAGCGCTGCATCGAGCAGCAGCCATTTGGCCAGGAAGCCGCCGGAAGGTGGCAGGCCCATCAGCGAGACGCCGGCCAGCGCGAAGGCGAACAAGGTCAGTGGCAGGCGCTCGGCGACTCCGGCGACTTCTGCTACAGCATCGCGCCCGGTCGAGTGAATGATGATGCCGGCTGCCGCGAACATCGCGGCCTTGGCGAGGCCGTGGGCGATCGCCTGCAGGGTCACCGCGCCGAGCACGGCGGCGCCCGGGGTCAACAACGGAAAAGCCAGAAAAAGGTAACCCAGTTGCGCTACCGTCGAATAAGCCACCAGTAATTTGAGCCGCGGCGTGCGAATGGCCATTGCCGAGCCCCACAGAATGGCGCCAGCGCCGAGCACACCCGGCAGCCAGGCGGCGGCTTGCACGAGCGGCGCGAACGGGCCAAGCCAGAGGCGCAGGCAAAGGTAGATCGCGGCCTTGACGACGAGCGCCGAAAGCAGGGCGGATACCGGCGCCGGGGCGCCCCCGTGGGCCGCCGGAAGCCAATAGTGAAAGGGAAAGAGGGCGCTCTTCAGCATCAGGCCGGCGAACATCAGCAGCGCGGCAATACTCACGACCCGCGGTGCCGCCACATCGATGAGCGGCGTTAGCGTCGCGATCGATACCGAGCCATAGGTGCCGTAGATCAACGCGACGCCCAGCAGATAAGCGCCGGAACCGAGAAGCGCCGCGAACAGGTAACGCAGCGCCGCGGCAACCTGTCCGGCCCCGCCCCCGGCGGCGATCAGGGCGACGGCGGCAAGCCCGACGATTTCGAGCGTCACGTAGAGATTGAAGATGTCGTTGGCCAGGTAGAGCGCATTCATGCCGGCGATGAGAAATCCGGCGAGCGGCCAGAAATGTCGTGCCGCGTGCGCTCCGGGGGCAAAGTAGCTGCGGGCGTAGACGAATATCGGCAAGGCGACGACCTGCGTCAGCAGCAACATCGCTGCCGTCAGGCCATCGACGTAAAGATCGATACCGAGCGGCGCGCCCCAGCCGCCGGTGCTATGGTTCAAGGGGCCGTCGACGAGTACGCTGCGGGCGAGGATCAGCGCCAGGAACAATTGCACGACGCTGCCGGTAATGGCCACGAAGGCGCCGCGACCCGGGCCGAGCAGAAACGCCAGCGTTGCCCAGAGCAGTGGTACGGTGAACACGCCGATCAGGGCAATATTTTCAGTCATGCTCGACGCTGGAGGTGGTTTCGCACTCTCCGGTCAACTGGTGCAGCCGGCGCGTCAGCGCCAGCGCGACCCCGGTGGCGGCCACGGCAACGACGATGCCGGTGAGCACCATCGCCTGCGGTACCGGGTCGGCGATTCCGTTGCGCTGAGCGAGGCTGACCAGCACCACGCAGGCGCCGCTGCCCATGATGTTGAAGGCCAGAACGCGGCGCAGCAGATTGGCGAGCAGGATGGTGCCGGCGGCGCCGATGGCAAAGAGGATGACGCCGGTTACGGCAAAAAGGAGCTCGCTGGTCATTTCGGAGTGCCGCCATCGCTTGAAACGAAGAGAAAGAGGCCGGCCAGGATCAGCGCGAGGGAAACGGCCAGCGTCGACTCGATGAGTAGAATCAGCATTCCGGCATGGGCTGGCGGATACTGAAGGAGCGCACCCCCGGCCATGAGCGCTGCGGCAATGCCAAGAAAAACCAGAAAACCGGCGACCAGGCCGCCACGCAGCAGCAGTCCCGGCGCGGACCATGCCGGCATTAGCCGGGCCAGGTGGAGCAGCGCCAGCGCCGCCGCAAGCAGGGCGCCGGCCTGGAACGCGCCGCCCGGTCGGAAGGCACCGGCCCACAGCAGATAGAGGGCGTAGAGCAGCATCAATGGCACGGCCGTCCGGCTGAAGGCGGGAAGCATGTCATCCGTGTTGTCGCTGACCGTCGCGCGCGACGAATCGCCAGGCAGCGAGGCGAGTACGGCGATCAGCGCAACCAGCATGACAGCGATTTCGAGCAGGGTATCGAAGCCGCGAAAATTGAGCAGGACGGCGGTGACCGGATGCGTGACGCCGCTTTGTGCCAGATTCGCGCTTACCAGCGGTCGCAGGTCGACTGCGGGCAAAGGCAGGGTGAACAGCGTGTCGGCCAGTAGCCAGACGAAGGTGGCGGCGCCGAGGATGACGGCAAGACGGCGCAGGTTCGCGCTCATCGCTCATCAGCCCCGGTTTGTGGTGAAGTTGCCGGACGCTTGCGTAAGGCGCCCAGGGCGTCGAGCAGCAGCACGCCGGTGAGGCCGGCGCCGACCGCCGCCTCGGCGAGGGCGATGTCGGTGGCCTGCAGCCTTGCCCAGAGCAACGCCATCAGCAGACCGAAGACGATGAACAGCATCACTGCGCGCCCCGGTTCGGGTGTGGTCAGTGCTTTTAGCGCACTCCACAGCAGAAGTCCGGCGAGCAGCAGATCGAAGGCGTTGCCGATCAATCCCCCGCTCATGGCTTGTACTGTTGCCAGGGCTTGACTCCCAGCGTGTTGGCACGGGAGGCGATGATGTAACCGATGACGGCGCTCGCTACCAGGGCCAGCGGCCAGATCAGCATCAGTTTCGCTGCCTGCGCCGCGCTATCGGCCTGCAGCGCGAGCCCGGCCAGGATACAGCCGAGCCCCAGATTGTCGACCTTGGCCAAGGCGTGCAGGCGGGTATAGATGTCCGGGAAACGCAGCAGCCCGACCGTGCCGACTACATAGAAAAAAGCGCCAGCAACAAGAAAGGCGCCGCTGGCAAACTCGAGGAGGGGCATCAGCGTTTTCCCCCTTGATCGCCTGCCGTGTTTTGCCAGGCCCGGCGGGCGAAGGCGATTCCGGAAATCGTCGCGAGCAGGGCCAGCGTCAGCGCGACGTCGATGAAGGGCGTATGCGCCGTGCCACCCCCGACAAAGGCGAGCAAGACGAGAATGCCGATGCCGGTAGTGCCGAACAGCAGGGTCGCCAGCAGACGGTCGGCATCGGTCGGCCCGCGCATGACACGCAGCAGCGAGGCCGCAAGGTTGACCAGAAGCACGAAGGCGATGGGCAGTTCGAGGCCGGTCATGAATTTCTTCCGGTGAAACGGGCGACATGCTTTTCCAGTTCGCGCGCTTCGTCGAGTACTGGCATCCCGATGTCGATGACGTGAATCGAAAGTTTCGAGTCGACGATCTGCACGGCGAGCGTTCCCGGCATCAGTCCGAGGCTTCCGGCGATGATCGTTTGCGCCGTACCGGGCGGTACCCGCAACATGTACTCGACGATGCCCGGCCTGAGATTGGACTGTGGGCCGAGCGCCAGGCGGGCGACCTGAATGCCACCCTTGAGCGAGTTCCACAGGAAAAATCCGACGAAGGAAAGGATCGCCAGGGGCGCCACAAGCTGTCTGCCGGGCACGAGGTAATAGCTGGCCGAGGTGGTGGCAATGATTGCAAACACACCAAACCACCAGGGCTGGAGATTTCCTTCGGCGAGAATCCACCAGGCCAGGGAAAACAGCGCCACGCGCGTCAACTTTTCAATGATTTCAATCCCCTCAATACAGCCTGTGTCCGGATCGGGCTGACGGTTTTCGGTATTCGTCCCGCCGTTCAGGGTGCCAGGAAAACGTCGCAAGTGGCGTGGAAAAGAACATTCCGCGCAACACTGCCGAGAAGTCGTTCGTTGGTGAAACCACCCCCGTGACGCCCGATCACGATCATGTCTGTTCCGGATGCGGCATGTTCCAGGATGACCGGTGTCGGTACACCCCAGGCGACGACACCTTCTGCCCGGTTGCTCCCACCAAGGGCGGCAATCTGTTTGTTCATCTCGGCTTCGGCTTTTGTCCGCTCGGTATGACGATAGCCCTCGATGTCGGCCCCCGTCGCGCCGGCAAGCCGCATGCGACCCTCAAACGGAATCAGGCAGGCATGCAACAATGTCAATCTGGCCGTTGGAAAAAGTTGCCACGCGATGCTAGCCGCACGCTGCGCACCCTCCGAAAAGTCGGTGGCCACCAGGAGATTGGTCGGCGGGCGCGCCGGGTCGTTACGGGCGACCAGTACGGGGATTTCGATTTCCGAAATCAACTGCAACGCCGTCTCGCCGACCAGCAGGTCGGCTACCCAGTTTTCGCTCCGCCCCCCGATGACCAAGAGTCGCGCTCCGGAGGTAACGACGAACTCGGCGATTTTTTCCGTTACCGAACCGGTCTCGCTCTCGGCGATTACCTTGATTCCGAAGCGCGTGGCGAGGTCGGCCACGGTCTGCGACAGTTGTTCGCGTACCGTCACCGCCAGATCGGTTCCGGTCCACATCGCGGAACTGTAGATATTCTTCAGGCTTGCCCAGATGCCGCTGTTGAACACATGAAAGACATACAGCGGCGCGGCGAGACGCTTGGCGATTTGCGCCGCCCGCTCGACCGCGATCGCGGCCTCTTCCGATAAATCAGTTGAAACGACGATCGGGGCGTTTGAGGGGGTTGTGTTCATTGTGATTTCATTTGCATTCATGATTAGTGCATTCCCAAATTCGACCGGGCAGCGGCGGGAGAGTTCTACAGGCAACCAGGACTTTGCGATGGCCTGCCGGCAAAGCGTGAGTGCTGACGATATGCGGAGCGCAGAAACAAAAAATTACAAAGCGTTGCAATTGTTACATGCCAACAGGCGGAAGTTTCCTTCACTATCTAGCGCATCACTTCCGAATTCAGGGGCAGGCGATGTGCCTGTGCCTGCTAAATAAGTATATCCAGAATTGGCATGATCGAAAAAGCCGGCGCCGACCGGGTTTGGCAAAGGAGGAATTATGACGAGAACGACCGCAGTGTCCGACGAAAAATTCGATACCGTTTCATTTTTGGCGATTTCCCGCAGCTTCTTCGGGCTGGCCGTCGATGCGCACGCTCGTACGACGTTCATCACTGGTGCTGATTCAGTCGCAGGCTTTGATCCTGACCCTGTTCCACGGTCTGCCGCGGCCTCATTGCTCGAATCGAGCCGCCGACAAATCGCTGCGTATCGTTATCGTAAAGTGGCCCGCTCACTTCTGCTGGCTACCAGTCTGGGTGCATTCATCCCCGGTCAGGCCTTCGCCAGTCAGGAATTCTGGAATATGAGCGATCGCGAGATCAGTCAGGAACGCCATGCGAAATTACTGGTGCAGCACCATCAGCGATTGCACGAGGCCTTGCGACTGACTGTCGAACAGGAATCCAGCTGGCAAAAACTGCTGGCTTCAGAACAGCCGAAACAATTCGTCGAGTTAGGCAAGACTAGGGATTGGGCAATGTTGTCGGTGCCCGAGCGGGCTGAAAAAGTACTGGAGCTTTCCAGAATGCAGCAGGCGCAGTTGACCGAACATGTCGCCGCCCTGAAAAGTTTTTATGCCATGTTGAGTCCGGACCAGAAAAAGACCTTCGAGGCGTTTCACGCCGGGTCACACGGATAATCAAGTTGCGTCGAACCCGCAGCCGGCGTTGAATTGTTCCCACAACAATAATTCACCGTTTCCGGGTTCCGGCTCGTAGCCGGGCAAAGCGCGCAGGCGCTCGTGAAAGGTATTGCCCAGGAAGCGCCGGATCAGTTGGCGCAACGCCGGGCTGCTGGTCAGACTGGAGCGTACCGCCAGGCAATAGCGGTCGCGCCCGAGCGGAACAAAACCGAGGTCGTAGCGGGCGGCGGCGGCTTCGATGCCGAACCCGACATCGGACTGCCCGCTGGCGATGGCCGTGGCGACGGCATCGTGGGTGAATTCCTCGTGGGCGTAGCCGGGAATGTCCCTGGCCCCGAGACCGTTGGCTGCCAGCAACTGATCGATCATGCCGCGCGTACCCGAGCCGCGCTGGCGATTGACCATGCGCAGACCGAGGCCTGCGACATCGGCCACGGACTTGATCCGCAAAGGATTGCCGGGCGCCGTCAGAATGCCGTGCTGGCGGCGCATGATGGGCAGGAACAGGAATTGCCGGGGTTTCAGCCAGCGGCCAAGCCAGGCGGTGGACTGCTCGGCACTCCACGCGCTGGGTATGTGGAATCCCGCCGCATCGCATTCGCCGCGAGCCAGTGACAGCAAGGCTTCTTCGCTGCCGCGCCAGACGATGTCGAGCGTGACCTGACGCCCATTGGCAATCCAGTCGGCCAGTGCCAGATCGTGGCTGGCGGCGATCCGCAAGCGCTCGGGCAGGACCGTTTCGGTCGGCGCCAGCAATTCCTGCAGGCGCTGTCCCCAGGGGGCATGGAGTTCGTTCAGCATTGCCCGCGCCGCACTGTCCAGTTGCAGGAGTTGCTCGCCGAATTCGGAAAGTTGTGTTCCGCGGCCGCGCGCCTTGATCACCAACGCCTTGCCGAACTGTTGCTCGCAGCGTCGCAGCAGACCCCAGGCGACGCGGTATGACGTATTCGCCGCAGTCGCCGCGCGTCCCAGCGTTCCCTGCTCGCGCAACGCTTCCAGCAAGGTGAGCAGGCAGCTCGCTTCCTGATCGGTCAGGCCAATGCCCAGATCCCAGTTCCAGCGGATCCGGAAAGGTGTTGCGCCAGTACTTGTTGCGGATGGTGACATATATGGACTCACGCAGATTCTACTCTAGGCTCTGTACATGCCGTGGTTTTGGCCTGCCATATAACGAGCATCAACCGACCCCGAGGAGTTCGCCTTGATCTTCAAAAAACTAATGCTGATCGTTGTTGCCAGTGCCGCCTGTCTTCTGGCACCGGTTGCCAATGCCGAGGAGCATGTCATTACGGTCGCTTCGACGACGTCGACCGAACAGTCCGGACTGTTCGGCTACATCCTGCCGATTTTCGAAAAGGAGAGCGGGATCAAGGTTCATGTCGTCGCCCTCGGCACCGGCCAGGCACTCGACACGGCGCGGCGCGGCGATGCGGATGTGGCTTTCGTGCACGACAAGGCGGCCGAGGAGAAATTTGTTGCCGAAGGCTCGGGTGTCGAACGCAAGGAGGTGATGTACAACGATTTCGTTCTGGTCGGCCCCAAGGCGGACCCCGCCAAAACTGCAGGCAAGGACATCCTGGAAGGCCTGCGCCGGATCGCCGGCATGGATGCTGCCAGTCGCCCGCCCTTCGTTTCGCGTGGCGACCGCAGCGGCACGCATGCCGCCGAACTGCGCTACTGGAAGGCTGCCGGCGTCGATCTCGACAAGGTCAAGGGCACCTGGTATCGCGATACCGGTTCCGGCATGGGGCCGTCGCTCAATATGGCCTCGTCGGTGAATGGCTACATCCTGACCGATCGCGGTACCTGGCTGTCGTTCAAGAACCGCGGTGATCTGACTATTCTGGTCGAAGGTGATAACAAACTGTTCAACCAGTACGGCGTGATCCTCGTCAATCCGGAAAAACATCCGCATGTGAAGAAAGCGGACGCCCAGCGTTTCATCGACTGGCTGGTTTCGCCGGCCGGCCAGAAGGCGATTGCCGAATACAAGATTGGCGGCGAACAGTTGTTCTTCCCGAACGCGAAGTCGTAGCGAACAGTTTCGATCAATGGGCGGATGCGCCAATCCGCAAGGACGGCGTCACGGCTTCTGACGTGTGTCTAACATCCGCCCTACCCTATCCGCTGTCTGGCATCTTTTCAGGCATCGCGGTATCTTGAACCCTTGAAAGACCAACCGGGACAAGAACATGCGAAGACTATTCCTTATGGCGCTGCTGCTGGGGCTGATGACCGGTGGCGTGCGCGCCGAGATCGTCGATCTGGTCAGTTGCACCGACGTCAATGGCCGGCTGGTGCGGGGAAAGCCGGATCCTTCGCTGGGCACGATAGCCGCCACGGGATTTGACGGCGACCAGCGCGTCATTCGCTACAACCCCGAACTGCTACCCCAATTGTCGGTGCTGGCGCGGCAGTTCTTTTTCGCCCAGGCGTGTGCCAAGCTCGCCCTTGGCGAAGCACCCGGCACCGAATTGGCGCCGGATAGGGCGCACCAGGCCGATTGTGTCGGCGTGAACATCCTCGAGACATCGGGATTGCTCAAGCAACAAGCGATGCTCCGGACGCTGGAGACCGAGCTGACATTTTCCGACGAGCAGTGGGCACAACTTCCCGGGCCGCGCCGCGAATTCAATCTGACGGCCTGCCCGCGAAAAAGCGGCATCAAGATACCGCTGGCGACGCCGCCAACGGCAAACAAGATTGAGTCGAATGCCTGTATCAGGGCCTGTGGCGACCGCCTGTTTGCCTGCAAGAGCGGTTGTCTCGACAGCTTCGAACAATGCGTCGCCGCCTGCAAGACCCGTTAACTCGCCACCAGATTCGTGCGGCTCGCGCATTTGCCGGCACCCGGTAAAATTTGCCTGATTTTTTGCGTCGACCGCAACAGCTGGTAGCATCAACGCCGCCCTCTGGAGGATGTAAGGCAGGGGGCTATATCGACGGAGGTTTCCCCTGTGAATATTGGTTTCATTGGTCTCGGCCTCATGGGCCGCCCCATGGCGCTACATCTGGCGCGGGCTGGCCACACCCTGCATCTCTGGGCACGGCGTCCGGCTTCGCTCGAGCCGTTCAAGGATGTGCAAGCCAAGGTGCATGACTCGCCTGCCGAGTTGGCGAAGCATGTCGAGATTGTCTTCACGATGGTTGCCGATGCACCTGACGTGGAGGCCGTGACGCTAGGCGAAAACGGAATTGCCGCTGGTGCCGGGTCGGGCCTGATCGTCGTCGACATGAGCACGATCAATCCCAATGCAGCCCGTGAAATCGCTGTCGGTCTGGCCGCGAAGGGTATCGAATTCATCGATGCGCCGGTGTCGGGTGGCGAAACCGGCGCGATCAATGCGGCGCTGACCATCATGGCCGGCGGCAAGCCGGAGGTATTCGAGAAGGTCAGGCCGCTGTTCGAGAAAATGGGCAAATCGGTGACGCTGATCGGCGACAGCGGCGCCGGGCAGGTGGCCAAGGCCTGCAACCAGATTCTCACCGGCGTTGGCGTGGCGGCGGTTGCCGAAGCCTTCAATTTCGCGGCGCAGAGTGGCGTCGATGCAGGCAAGGTACGCGAGGCGCTGCTTGGAGGTTTCGCCTATTCGCGGGTTCTCGAGAATCACGGCCAGCGCATGCTCGACCGCAACTTCAAGCCTGGCTTCAAGGCCTGGATGCACCAGAAGGACTTGCGCATCGTCATGGAAGAAGCGCACCGCCTCGGCCTGATGCTACCGGCTGCGGCAGCGACCGCGCAGCTGTTCAACGCGATTGTCGGCAGCGGGATGGGCGAGGACGATTCAATCGCCGCGCTCAAGCTTCTGGAAAAAATCTCAAAGCCCGAATGAAGCTGGGTTTTATCGGACTCGGCGGCATGGGCCGCCCGATGGTCGAGCATCTGCTGGCAGCAGGGCACGAGCTTGTCGTCTGGAGCAGGCGCCCCGAAGCCGCCGATCCCTTGCTGGCGCTTGGTGCGCGCCGGGTCAGCAATCCTGGTGAGTTGGCCGCTGCCAGCGAAATGGTGTGCACCAATGTCACCGGCAACGCCGATGTCGTCGGTCTGGCAGGGCAGATTCTGGAAGGCTTGGCGCCGCAGGGTGTCCATATCGACTTTTCCACCATCGCGCCGTCCGTCGCCCGCGATATCGCAGTCCACTACGCCGCGTGCGACCGCCACTTCGTCGATGCCCCGGTGTCCGGCGGCACGGCGGGCGCGCAGGCAGCGACGCTATCCATCATGTGGGGCGGAAATGCGGAACTGGCGAAGCGGCTCGATCCCATCTTCAGCTGTCTCGGCAAGACCATTGTCCGGATCGGCGAGGCCGGTGCCGGTCAGGTGGCCAAGGCGTGCAACCAGCTGATCATGGTCGCTGCAATCGAGGCCAGTGCCGAGGCGGCACGGCTGGCGCGGGCAGCGGGGGTCGATTTTGCCAGAGTACGCGCGGCAATGTTGGGCGGCTCGGCCGGATCGCGCGTGCTGGATTTCTTCGGTGGCAAGATGGCCGAGCGCGAATTTGCCGCCGGCGTCGAAGCCCGCCTGCACCACAAGGATTTCGTCATGGTCATGGCCGAGGCGACACGCATGGGGGTGCCCCTGCTGGTCGGAGGCATGGTCATGCAACAACTCGATGCCCTGATGGCGGCCGGCTGGGGCACGCAGGACACCTCCAGACTGTTCGGCGTCCTGGAAAAGACCGCCGCCAATCCATCGCTCATTTGAAATGAAAGACTACCGGAGCTTGCCGTGCATACCAAATCAGTATTGAACCGCGACGACGTCGCTCGCATCGTCGCCGCCTGTCGTGAAGAGGCATTGCGCAACCAGTGGGCCGTGACCATTGCGGTTTCCGACGATGGCGGGCATCCGCTCGCCCTGGAACGGCTCGACGGCTGTCCGCAGATCAGTGCCTACATTGCGCCCGACAAGGCAAAGACTGCCGCGCTCGGGCGCCGCGAATCACGGATTTACGAAGAGATGATCAACGCCGGCCGTGTATCCTTTCTTTCCGTCCCGCTCGACAGCATGCTCGAGGGCGGGGTGCCAATCATCATCGACGGCCAGGTGGTTGGCGCAGTCGGTGTTTCCGGGGTCAAGCCGGAACAGGATGGGCAAATTGCCAAGGCAGGTGTGGCGGCCGCCATCGGCTAGCCGGGTGCCCAGCAAATCGCTGTCGATCGAGTTGTCCGCGCAATGATCCAATCCGCTCCTTCCGAGCTGTTGCTGCGCATGTTCAAGGCAGGCATCGCTGCCGCACAGCCGGTTGTCTGTCTCCCGGAGCACCTGCCCGAGGCGCCGCGCGGGCGTCTGGTGGTGATCGGTGCCGGCAAGGCTTCAGCGGAGATGGCGCGGGTCGTCGAAGCAAACTGGGCGGGGCCGCTGTCTGGTCTGGTCGTAACCCGTTATGGCTATGCCGTGCCCTGCGCCCGCATCGAAATTGTCGAGGCGGCGCACCCGGTACCGGATGCAGCCGGCCTCGCTGCGGCGGAACGGATCATGGCGCTGGTCGCTGGCCTTGGTGCAGACGACCTGGTGCTTTGCCTGATCTCCGGCGGTGGTTCGGCGCTACTGCCCTTGCCGCTGCCGGGGCTGACGCTGGTGGACAAGCAGGCGGTCAGTCGTGCCTTGCTCGCTTGCGGCGCCAGCATCAGCGAAATCAACTGCGTGCGGCGGCACTTGTCGGCGATCAAGGGTGGGCGGCTGGCCGCCGTTTGTCACCCGGCCCGGATCGTTACCCTGCTGATCTCCGACGTGCCGGGTGACGATCCTGCCGATATCGCCTCTGGGCCGACCGTCGCTGATGCGACCACCTGCGCTGACGCGCTGGCCATTCTCCGCCGCTACGGCATCGCACTGCCGCCGGCGGTGCGCGAGATTCTCGAATCGGGTGCCGGGGAATCGATCAAGCCGGGCGATCCGCACTTGCATGGCAGTGTCACGAAAATCATCGCTACCCCGCAAATGGCGCTCGAACGCGCCGCTGATGTTGCCCGCGCGGCCGGCGTTGGCGCGTACATCCTGGGCGATGCCATCGAAGGCGAAGCGCGCGATGTGGCCAAGACGCTGGGCGGCATTGCTCTGCAGGTGGCGCGCCACGGTCAGCCGTTCGCGTCGCCGTGCGTCCTGCTGTCCGGCGGTGAAACCACGGTGACTTTGCGCGGCAACGGGCGCGGTGGGCGCAATGTCGAATTCCTGCTGGCACTGGCTATTGCGCTGAACGGCAATCCACGCATTCATGCCCTTGCCGGCGATAGTGATGGCGTCGATGGCGTGGAAGAGATCGCCGGCGCCGTGCTGACGCCTGATACCCTGGCGCGCGCCTGGGCGCAGGGCATCCGGCCACAGGATGCCCTGGATGGCAACGACGGACACGGCTTCTTCGCGGCGCTCGGCGATTCGGTCGTCACCGGGCCGACGCTGACCAACGTCAACGATCTGCGCCTGATCTTCATCCAGTAGTGCGCCATCGAATCAGAGACCACGGATCAGCGAGCGCAGGCCGTCGAGCGCCAGCGGGATGAACGAATTGTCGCTTTCCTTCGGGTAGACCATGTAAGCCGGATGCGGGTAGCGCGGCGCATCGCTGACCGCGTACAGACGTCCGGCAGCGATCAACGGCTCGGCCATGCGTACCGGCAGGTAGCACGAGCCGCCGTTGGCCAGCATGAGCTGGACGCCCAGCCAGCCGATATTGACCACCTGCGGCGGCGGTTCGAGGTCGGGATAGCTCTGGGTGTGCTGGATGTCGAAGGCCGCCCCCCATTCGACGTAAATGTAGTCTTCACCGGGTGCGTGGTCGTCGGGTCGGCTGCTGACCAGGATCAGGGTTTCGTCGAAGAGATGTTCGACGACCAGCCCGGGACTGTGGCTGGGGCTGTACATCAGGCCGATATCGAGGGTGCCCTCGATCAGGCGCTGCATCAGGTCCGCCTCGAAGCCGATTTCGCTGCGGATGGCGACATCGCTTGCCTGACCGCGCATCCAGTCCATCCAGGCCGGCAGCAGGCTGTCCCAGAGCGCGATACGCCCGCCAATGCGCAGCGTGGCACGGTAGCGGCTGGGCAGTCCGACATGGTGCCGTGCCTGTTCGGCAGTCAAGACCAGGCGTTTGGCGTAATCGGCGAAGCGGCTTCCGGCGGTGGTCAGCGTCGCGCCGGCGCGGTTGCGCACGAACAGGCGGACCCCGAGCGCTTCCTCGAGGCGCTGAATGCGGGCACTCACTGTCGATTGAGTCAGGTGAAGGCGACGGGCCGCCTCGAGAAAACTGCCGTGGGCGGTGATCGCCAGAAAGGTGCGTGCCTGGTTGGTGTCCATGTCGCTGATTGCCTTATAAATCGATACTTTCGATATTTAATACAAAATAATATCGCTTGACCATAATCCATTCGAAACATTAGTCTTTGCTAACCCAGTTTGCTGAAAAGGAGAATGACCATGGAAACGACAATCGAAGTCGAACGCGACGTTGAAGGTTACCTGATCGACCCCGAGGCATGGGACGACACGATTGCCCGTGAACTGGCTGCGGAAGAGGAAATCGAGCTGACCGACGAATACTGGCCGATCCTCCGCTTCATGCGGGATTACTGGCGCGAACATCAGGTGGCGCCGGATGTCCGGCATGTGGTGAGCGATCTCGCCGAACACAGTGGCAGCGACAAGAAAGTGGCCAAGGAGCGCCTGTTCGAACTCTTCCCCTATGGCTACGTCAAGCAGACCTGCAAGATCGCCGGCATGATCCGGCCGCGCGGCTGGAGTACCGGCTGACGCATCCGGAGCTGCGTTCTCGGCAAAACGCTTGCCACCTCGGCACGGGAAGGGCTAGATTCTCCGCAGATGTCCTTGACGGAGAGTGTCCATGTCCGACTCGCTGATTTTTCGGCAACTTTTCGACGCCGCGTCGTCGACCTATACCTATCTGCTGGGCGACCCGCAAAGTCGCCAGGCAGTGATCATCGATACCGTGTTCGAGCAGCATTTCCGCGACCGTGCACTGATCGAGGAACTCGGGTTGCATCTGGTCGCCGTGCTCGACACACATTGCCACGCCGACCACGTAACCGGCGCCTGGCTCATGCATCTGGCCACCGGCTGCCGTATCGGCATCTCGAAGCGCTATGGCGATGCGCTGGAAGGCGCCGACCTGCGCCTCGATGCAGGCGACCGGGTGGACTTCGGCGAGCGTTACCTGGAAGTACGGGCGACGCCCGGCCATACCGACGGCTGCCTGACCTATGTCAGCGATGACCAGAGGATGGCGTTTACCGGCGACTGCCTGCTGATCCGCAGTGCCGGCCGTTGCGATTTCCAGCAGGGCAACGCGGCGACGCTGTTTCGCTCGATTACCGGGCAGATTTTCAGCCTGCCCGACGACTGCATGATCTGCCCGGCCCACGATTACAGCGGACGCACGATGTCCACGGTTGCAGAGGAACGCACCTACAACCCGCGCATCGGCGGCCAGGCCGACGAGCGCGATTTCGTCGGCTTCATGGAAAATTTGCATCTGCCGCACCCCAAACAGATCGACATCGCGGTACCGGCGAACATGCGCTCGGGCATGCCCGATGACGCGGCGATGCCGCGCCCGGCCGACTGGGGTCCGGTCCGCCAGAGCTACGCCGGCCTGCTCGAAATCGACCCCGAGTGGGTCGCCGAACACCTTGGCGAAGTACATGTGCTCGATGTGCGTCAGCGCGAGGAACTGGACGAACGTCTGGGCCGCATCCCCGGCGCGCAGTGGGTCCCGTTGAGCGAACTGAAGGATCGGGTCGCCGAGGTGCCGCGCGATCAGCCGGTAATTCCGGTCTGCCATGCCGGCATGCGTTCCGGCCAGGCGACGGTGATCCTCCGCCAGGCGGGGTTCACGCGCATTGCCAACTTGCGCGGCGGGATGCTGCTGTGGCAGGAGATCGGCCTGCCCGAAGCGAGCGGTACAAGTGCCGCCCCGTAATCGGCGCCCCTTGTTTTTGCGCCCTTTTTCCGGTCGACCGCAACGGTCCGGATTTAGAGCGTAAATTGCTCGCCGTGGGTCGGCAGGCGCACCTCGGGCCAGCCCAATTGTTCCCTGATCGCCGTCGCGAAGTTGGCTGCGGCGGCCGCCTCGCCATGGACGACGAAGGTGTGGCCCGGCGGCTTGTGAAAACCGCGCAGCCAGTCGAGCAGCGCCGCCTGGTCGGCATGCGCCGACAAACCACCGACTGTGTAGATACGCGCCCGGACCGGCACCGGCTGACCGAAGATATTGACCAGCCGTTTGCCGTCGACCAGTCGCCGGCCAAGCGTGCCGGCGGCCTGGAAGCCGGCGATCAGGATGCTGCATTCGCTGCGCGGCAAATTTTCGCGCAGGTGATACTTGATCCGCCCGGCATCGCACATGCCGCTGGCCGAAATGATCACCGCGCCGCTGCGCACATTGTTGAGCGCCCGGGAAGCCTCGACATCGGCGACGAACTCGAGCTTCATCTTTTCCGGGTGTTTCCGCTGCCAGGCGATCAGTGAATGGGTTTCAGGGTCGATCAGCGTCGGGTGGTCGAGCGTTATCCGCGTTGCGGCGCTTGCCATCGGCGAGTCAACATAGACCATGATCGGCGCGATGCGCTGGCGGCGCACCAGATCGGCCAGCAAGTAAATGATTTCCTGGGTGCGGCCGACTGCGAAGGAGGGGATGACGAGGTTGCCGTGCGTGGCCTGGGTGCGGGCGATGGCATCAACGATTTCATCCTCGGTTTCCTTGAGCGAACGATGCAGGCGGTCGCCATAAGTGGATTCGATCAGCAGCAGATCGGCTTCCGGCACCACCTTCTCGGGGTCGTACAGCACCGGCCGGTCGTGCATGCCGAGATCACCGGAGAAGACCAGTTTGCGCGGCCGACCCTCGCCGTTGACCGTCACTTCCAGCCAGGCCGAGCCGAGAATGTGGCCGGCATCGTGGAAGCAGACCTTGACCGGGTCTACAGGTGAAATCGGTTCATGGTAGTTGACCGGTTGCAACAGCTTGAGCGTCGCCAGCGCCTGAGTCACCGTGTACAGCGGCGGCGTGACGCCGCGTTCGCTCTTGCCCCGGCGATGGCGGTGGCGCAACTGCCACTCGTTTTCCTTCTCCTGGATGTGCGCGCTGTCCGGTAACAGTACTTCGAGCAGGTCGATGGTGGCCGGCGTCGCGTAGATCGGCCCGCGAAAACCAAGCACCATCAAGCGCGGCAGCAGGCCTGAATGATCGATGTGAGCGTGGGTCAGCAGCACGAAATCGATGTTGCGGGCGTTGAATCCGAAATCCAGCGCATGCAGGTTCTTGGCCCGCGCTTCGCGGCCACCCTGGAACATCCCGCAATCGACCAAAAAACGGGTGTTGCCCGTTTCCACCAACGTGCACGAACCGGTCACTTCGCCGGCCGCGCCAAGAAAGCTCAAGCGCACGATCGCTACCTCCTGTTAAGGCAAAGCATGAACCCCGAGCCTGACGAATGCAACGCCGACTGCTCTAGCCGACCCGGATGCGCTCGCCGTAACCGGTCATTTCCAGATAGCCGCGCCCGATTTCACGCCCCGCTTCGATGAGGCGGACCGCTCCTTCCCAGTAGATGGCGCCGGTCGAACGGCGGCTGTCCAGTTCCTGATCGTCGAGCAGTGCTTGCAGTTCGAATTCGCGCTGGCCGACGCGCAGACGCCAGGCAACCGGGAAGCTGATGCCGGTGCGCGGCGAACGCCAGTGGCGCAGCGGCTCGAAGCTCACTGCTTGCGGCGGAAAGGTCGTACTGGCACCGGCGGCCTGGCGGAAGGTGGCGGCTGACCACAGTGGCAGGTTGTCCGCATCGCGCAGGCGGAAAGCCATCAAGGCGCTGCCATCATCGAGATTGAGGCCGGCCCAGTCCCAGCCCTGCGCCCCTTCGGGCAGCAATTCGCTCGACCATTCGTGATCGAGCCAGGCGCGGCCGGTCACGCGCTGCGTCTGGCTGGCCACGGTCACGCTGCCCGCTACCGAAAGCTGCGGGCGGCTGTAGTAATAGCTGGCGTGACGCGGGTCGCGCGCCTTGGTGCTGAAGCCGTCGACCCCGTTGAGCAGCGGCGGCGCATCGGGAATAAGTTTCAGGTCGTAGGCGAAATGCTGGCTATTAACCGTTGCCTGATAGCGGTCGTCGTGCTGCTCAAAACGCCAGTCACCGATCCAGACTTCGGTCCGTCCGGTGGCGAACCCGGCGCGCCCGAACCCGGCGCGTGCGGCGCGTTCGTCATGGCGCAGACGGCCGAGGTATGGGTCGGCAAGCGCCGCATGGGCGAGGATCAACTGGCGCGGGGCGAAGGCACTGGTGCTGTCTTCGCCAAGACCGGTCCGGATGCGGAAAAATGTCGTCTGAAAACCGAGCGGACTGCCATCTTCCAGTTTCAGCCAACCGGTCGCATACCACCACTCGGTACGGAACGCCGGGTGCGCCCCGTAATCGTCGGGAAAAACCAGCCGGTGTCCGGGGACCACCGGGGCAAAGTCATCCGCTTGGCCGGCACCCCTCGCCAGGCCCGAACCGGACAGGGCGGCCAGCGCCAGAAGAAATCCGCGGCGGCGCATTACCAGTCCTCGCGTACTGCCAGCACCGCATCCTGACGCATCGCCTGGCGTCCGGCGAGCAGCGCAGCGAGCGCGGCCAGCGTTACCAGGCCGATGGCGAACACTGCCAGCGACACCCACGGGACGTGGAGATCCATGCTCCAGTGGAAGCTCTGGCGGTTGACCACCTCGATCAGCACGAGGCCGATGGCACCGCCGGCAAGGAGTCCGCCGAGCACGCCGACCGCCGCTGCCAGTGCGCCTTCCTCGGCCAGCATCCAGCCAATCTGGCGTCGGGTCAGGCCAAGGTGGCGCAGCATCCCGAACTCGCGCCGGCGCGCCGCGGCCAGCGCGGCGAAGCTGGCGGCGACCCCGGCCAGACCGATGGCGATAGCGATCGCTTCGAGCAGATAGGTGACGGCAAAGGTGCGGTCGAAAATGGCCAGGCTGATTGCCCGGATTTCGCCCGGTCGCGCCAGGTCCAGTGCGCCCGGCCCGGCCAGCGCCCGCAGCGCGGCGGCCACCTGGTCGGGCAGCGCGCCGGGGGCGAGGTGAATCGCCGCATCGTTGACCAGCAGGTCGTCGGTGAGGCGGCGATAATCGGCGAGATCGATCATGACGGCGCCGGTCTGCCGCGCATAGTCGCGCCAGATGCCAGCGACATGCAGGCTGGCGACCTTGCCGGCCAGTGGCAGCGTCACTTGCTGACCGGTGCGCCAACCGTAAATATCCTGCATCGCTTCGGATATCCAGATCGACGGCTGGCTGGCGGGTTGTGCCATGCCGACCAGCGGCAGGTCGCTGCCATCGGCCGCCAGCGGTCGGGCAATCAGCGCCACCGGCGCTAGCCCGGTCGCCAGGCGCAGGTTTTCGTGGCGCGTGAAAGCGGCACGGTCGACACCGGAAACAGCAGAAATTTTGGCCTGCAACTCGGGATCGAGAAACCCGGTACTTTTGGCCTGGCCGGCGCGCAGATAAAGGTCGGCAGGCATGATCTGCGTTAACCACTGGTCGACCGACGCGCGGAACGAGGTGACCATGATTGCCATCGCCGCCGCCAAGGCGACGCTGGTCAGCACGCCGGCGGCGGCGACGACGGCATGGCCAGGCGCAGCACCGAGGCGGGCAGCGGCCAGGCGGGTGGCGACCGGTCCGCGCTGCGGCAGCAGGCTGGCGACACCGGCGGCGAGTACCGGCAACAGCATGACGGCACCGGCCAGCAGGCTGGCGACAGCCAGGTAACCACCGAGCGGCAGACCGTTCAGCGGCGGAATGGCGCTGGCCGGCAGGCTCGCCGCAAGCAGTGCCAAGCCCGTTCGCGGATGCCCGTGACCCCCTGCCAGCGCCGCGCCGTCGCCGGATTTCAGCGCTTGCGCCGGCGCCACGGTTGCCGCTTCACGCGCCGGCAGCCAGGCCCCGGCAATGCCAGCCAGCATGCCGAGCGTCACGTAGATGGCGATGACTTGCGGTTGCAGCCGCAAGCTTGGTTTTAGTCCAGGAAAATAGCCGGCGCCGAGATCGCCGCCGAGTGCGCTCAGGGCGACCCAGGCCAGTGCATAGCCGAGCGCGACGCCGGCGATGCCGCCGGCCAGCCCGACTGCCGCCCCTTCGCCGACCAGCCAGGCGAACAGGGTGCGGCGGGCCAGGCCGAGCGCGCGCAGGAAGGCGAATTCGGTGCGCCGGCGTACCACCGACAAGGCCTGCGCCGAGAAAACAAGAAAGCCGCCGGTGAGCAGGGCGATAGCGGCAAGCATGGTCAGGTTGACCCGGTAGGCGCGCGACAGGTTGGCGGCCTGGTCGGTGGCCGCATCGGGTGCCTCGATCATGACGCCGGCCGGCAGGAGGCCGGCCAGCGTGGCACTGGCCACCGTTGGCGTCACCCCGGCGGCGAGCCGGAGATCGATGCGCGTCAGCAGTCCGTGGCGGGCGAAGCGGTCCTGGACGGCGGCAATGTCCATCACCGCCAGGCGGCGCTTGTCGCCGGCACCCGGGATGTCGCCGGCGACATTCAGGGTCGTCGTCACGGTGCCCGACTGTAGCGTGAGGGGGTCGCCGGTCTTGAGTCCGAGCGCTTCCCTGGCGCCATCGCTGAGGAAGAGGTTGTCGGGGGCTAGCGTCGCGAAACGTCCGGCGTCGGCGGCCGGCCTTGGCAACAGTTGCGGCGTCACGGCGCCCAGCGCGAAGACATCGATGCCAAGCAGGGGTAGCGTGTCTTCGCTGCCGGCCTGGCGCGCTTCCAGTTCGATGACCGGGCTCGCCGCCGCCACTTCCGGACGCGCGGCGAGCAGGGCGTAGAGATTTTCGTCGAAGCCGCCGCGCGGCCCGATCACCTGCAGGTCGGCGGCGCCGGACAGCGTGCGCAGGCCGCGACCGAACTCGCTCAAGGCCGCCTCATGCACCGCCTGGACGGCCATGCCGAGGGCGACGCCGAGGACGATGGCGACGAATGAAAACAGGGTTGCCATGCGCCGGCGTGCCAGCGAGCCGAGGAAGACCGGCGCCAGTTTCACGCGTGCAGGCCGCTGGCGGTGAGGTGCAGGATGCGGTCCGCGGTGGCGGCCGCTTCCTGCGAATGGGTGACCAGAATGCCGATCGCCCCAGCCTCGCGAATGCGCTCGCCGAGCAGGTCGAGCACTTTTTTGCCGTTACCCGGGTCGAGGTTGCCGGTCGGTTCGTCGGCCAGCACCAGGCGCGGCCGATGGATCAGGGCGCGGGCAATCGCCACACGCTGCAGTTCGCCGCCGGAGAGTTCGCGCGGCCAGCTGGCGGCCCGTTCACCGAGGCCGACCGCTTCCAGCAACTGTTGTGCCGGGTCGTCCGCCGCGCTGCCGTGCAGGCCCTGCAGCCAGAGCGGCAGGGCGACGTTCTGACGGACGGTGAGATGTGGCAGGACATGGAAAGCCTGGAAAACGAAGCCCAGCTTGTCGCGCCGCAGCCGGGTCAGCGCATCTTCGCCGAGCTGCGCGTAGTCTATGCCGTCGAGCAGCAGTCGTCCGCTGTCGGGGCGGTCGAGTCCGGCGACCAGATTGAGCAGGGTCGATTTGCCGACCCCGGATTCGCCGACGATCGCCACATAGTCGCCGGCCTGCAGGCGCAGCGAGACATCCTGCAGCACGCTGCGCCCGTTGAATTGTTTTGAGAGGCTTTCTATTTCGAGCAAACCGGAAATCCTGCCATCGTTAGTCCGTTTTATCGCCTGGCTGAACCAGCGCGCGGTAGGCGTGCCAGGTGGCATGGCCGAGAATCGGGATCATGACGATCAGTCCGATGAAGGCGGTGGCGAATCCGATGCCGGCCAGCGTGACGATCAGGATGGCCCAGACCAGCATTGGCAGCGGATTCTTGGCCACCGCGGCGAGGCTGAGCAGCATGGCCGAAACAGCGTCCTTGTCGCGGTCGAGCATCAGCGGTACGGCGACGGCGCTGATTGAAAAGATGAAGGCGGCGAAGCCGCTGCCGATGACCAGATAGGCGATCACGAATTCGGCGTTCTCGAAAGCCAGCAATTCGCGCAGGAAATCGTCGGTGCTGGGCAGGCCGCTGGTGTAGAAGACGGCGAAAACCACCAGCGATGCGCGTGCCCAGATCAACAGTACGACGCCGGTGACCAGCGCGAAAATGCCGAGGTTGGAAAGATTGCTGCGCCAGATGGTCAGTGACGGCAGCAGGCGCGGGATTTCACCGGTTTCGCGCTGCCGCGACAGGCCGTAAAGTCCCATCGCCAGCCCGGGACCAAGCAGCATGAAACCGCCCATCAGGGCGACGGTCAGCGAATAGGCGTGGCCGTAGAAGAAGACGATCAGCCAGCCCATCACGGCGAAGGCGGCGCCGTAGAAAAGACTGGCGGCCGGGGCAGCGCGCAGGTCGGCAATGCCCCGGGCCAGCCAGGCGAAGGGAGCGGCGACCGAAACCGGATTAATCGCCGCCAGCGGAGATGCGGGATGGTCGTGCAGGTCGGGAGTGGTTTCGGGTGGGCTGGGCGTCATCTTGTGGTTCCTTCAGGCTTCATGACAGCGGCGAATCGGGAAAGTGCCCTGATCTTTCGGGAAAGACGATGCGCGGTTCGCACAACTGTGGTGCCGAAAAGAGGCCCCGACATTTCGGTTGCCGCAGCGCAGACAATGGTAAATGATATCGCCAGCAAATGCGCGACAGTGGCGACGAGCTTCCCTTGCCGGCATCGGCACAATCAATGGAGACCAGCGGTGAAATACGTTCTCGCTCTCGATCAGGGTACGACCAGTTCGCGTGCCATCCTGTTCGATGCCGAAGGCCGGCGCGTGGCGACTGCCCAGCAGGAACTGACCCAGCATTTTCCGCAGCCCGGCTGGGTCGAGCACGATGCCGATGAAATATGGGAGAGCCAGCTCGCCTGCGCGCGTCAGGTGCTGGCGCAAAGTGGAATCGCTGCCAGCGCGGTCGCCGCCATCGGTGTCACCAACCAGCGCGAAACCACGGTGCTGTGGGAACGAGCCAGCGGCCGTCCGCTCGCCCCGGCCATCGTCTGGCAGGACCGGCGCACCGCCGGGCGCTGCGCGGAACTCGCCGCCGACGGTCACGAGCCCTTGTTCCGCGCGCGCACCGGATTGGTTCTCGACCCCTATTTCTCGGGCACCAAGCTGGCCTGGCTGCTCGACAGTATTCCCGCTGCCCGCGACCGCGCCGAACGCGGCGAGTTGGCCTTCGGTACCGTCGACAGCTGGCTGCTGTGGCAACTGACCGGTGGCCGGCGCCATGTCACCGATGCCTCGAACGCGTCACGCACGCAACTCTTCAACATTCACCGCGGCGAATGGGATGACGAACTGCTGCGGATCCTCGCCATTCCGCGCGCCCTGTTGCCCGAGGTGGTGCCGAGTTGCGGGGTCATCGATGTCTGTGAGGCAAGCCTGTTCGGAACGCCGATTCCGCTTGCCGGAATCGCCGGCGACCAGCAGGCGGCGGCTTTCGGCCAGGCTTGCTTTACACCGGGGATGGCCAAGAACACTTACGGTACCGGCTGTTTTTTGCTGATGAATACCGGGTCGACCGCAACCGCTTCGCAGCACGGCCTGCTGACGACCGTCGCATGGAAATGTGGCGCCGGCTTCGAGTACGCGCTCGAAGGTGGAATTTTCATGGCGGGCGCGATTACCCAGTGGCTACGCGACGGTCTCGGCATCATTGCCAGCGCGGCGGAGATCGAGGCGCTGGCTGCCAGCGTTCCCGACAGCGGCGGTGTGATCATGGTACCTGCCTTCGTCGGGCTTGGTCCGCCGTGGTGGGACCCGCTGGCGCGCGGCACGCTGCTCGGCATGACGCGCGGCACGACGCGGGCGCACATCGCGCGCGCGGCGCTTGACGCCATCGCGCTGCAAAGCGCCGATCTGGCGTTAGCGATGGTCGCCGATTCGGGCATCGCGCTCAGCGAGTTGCGCGTCGATGGCGGTGCCGCCGCCAACGATCTGCTGATGCAACTGCAGGCCGACCTGCTCGGGGTGCCGGTGCTGCGTCCGCAGGTCACCGAAACGACGGCGCTCGGCGCCGCCTATCTGGCGGGTATCGGCGTCGGGTTGTGGGAGAGCCGCGCGGTGCTGACCGCGCACTGGCAACTTGAGCGGCGTTTCGAGCCGGCGCTCGGCGAAGCGGAGCGCAAGGCGCAAATTGAACGCTGGCGCGCCGCCGTCGAGGTCGCGCGGCGCTGGCATATCTGAAAGGGGAGGTTCAGTATTCCTGACGAATGGCCAGTTCGGCGTCGGCGTAGCGCAGGCGCACCGCCAGCGTACGGGCGATGGCTTTCATCAGGTTGAAGGCCAGTTTTTTGTGCTCTTCGGCGAGCAGGTTGAACGGCTCGCGGGCCAGCACATAGATCTCGGTATCGGTCAGCGCGACGGCATCGTTGCCGCGTGGCCGGTTGTCGAGAAAGGCCAGGCCGCCGAAGAAATCGCCACGCCCGAAGCTGGCGACATGGCGTGTCTGGCCGGCACCGAGCGGGGCGAAAATGCGCACCGTGCCACGCCGAATCCAGTAGATCGCATCGCCCGGCGAGCCCAGCGCGTAGATGGTTTCGCCGGCCTTGTAGGCACGAATTTCCAGCCGCGCCTCGAGGTCCTTCAGCGTCTCGTCCTTGTGCGCACTGAACAGGTCCATCTGTTGCAACTCTATGGGCATCTCGTCCGCCGACGATTTATCCCGCTCGCCCAGAATGCGTTCCTCGACCCAGGCGACGGCGGCATCGAGATCGGGAAAGATGCGGACGACATTGTCGTCGTCGGTGCTGACGACGCCGGTCTGTTCAAGAAATTCACGCAGGTTGCGCCCGTTCGGCAACTTCTCCCTGACTCCGGAAAGCAGCAGCATCGCCCCTCTTTCCTGCAAGGCCTCGCGCACGTTGCCGAGCAGGTGGGCGGCGGTCACATCGACCGACTGCACGCGCCGGAGATCGAGGATGATGTAGTTGCGCTTGCCGAGTTCGGGTTCGAGTTCGCTGTAGAGTTGTTGCGTGGTGCCGAAAAAGAGGCTGCCCTGCAGTTCGAAAATGACCGCCTGGTTACCCTTTTCCTCGATGATGCGCATCTCGGTTTCCGGACGGTACCAGGTCGACGACATCTGGTTGGCGTAGATCTTGTGACGGACGACCGACCCGCCGATCTGTTCGCGCACGAAGAGGATGATGGCCATTGCGACACCGGTTGCCGAGGCGGCGATCAGGCCGACGGTCAGCGCGACGCCGATCACCGCCATGATCACGGCGAAGTCGAAGACGGTGGCCCGCGATTCGATGAAGCGCAGCGCCGTGCGGTCGATCATGCGAATGCCGATGACGATCAGGATGCCGGCCAGTGCCGCAACCGGAACCCAGGCCAGGAAGGAACCGAAGACGAGCGCCGCGATCAGCGACAGGAAGCCCTGGAGGATGCCCGACATGCGCGTCTGGGCGCCGCTGTTGATGTTGACCAGCGTGGCACCCATGGTGCCGGCGCCGGGGATGCCGCCGATGGCCGACGACGAGATATTGGCGATCCCCTGGGCCACCAGTTCGCGATTGGGATAGTGGCGGGTACGGGTCAACTGGTCGACGACGACGCAGGTCTTCAGCGTGTCGATCGACAGCAGCGCGGCGAGCGTCAGCGCACTGCCGAGCAGTGCGGCAATCTGGTTCAGGCGAAGATCGCCGATCTCGTGCCAGCGTCCGGTGATGGCCGTGAAATAGCCATCTTGCGAAGCGCCCAGGGCGCCGATGACCAAGCGATTGCCGGTGACGTTCCAAAGCGCCGGGTCCTGCGTTGCCAGGACGATGTAGGTCAGGAGTCCGGCAGCGACGCCGAGGATGGTGCCGGGCACCTTTTTCGTCAGCCTGGGTGCGGCCAGAGTTACCAGCACGGTCGCCATGCCGATGGCCAGACTGCGCCAGTCCCACAGCCAGGGCGAGATCGTCGCCGACCACCAGTGCGTGTCGTCGGCGACACCGACGAATTTCGGAATCTGGCTGCCGATGATGATGAGTCCGACGCCGGAAAGGTAGCCGCTGACGACCGGGTAGGGGATGTATTTGATCAGGGCACCGATACCGATGAAGCCGAGCAGCACCTGCACGATTCCGGTCAGCACGCCGAGCAGGATGAGCTCCAGCACGATGATTTCGGGCGCGACGCCTTGTGCGACCAACTCGATGGCAAAGGCGGAAAGCACCGCCGCCGCAGGGGCGCAGGGGGCGCTGATGAGGCGGTCGGTGCCGCCCAGGATCGACGCGACGAGGCCGACCGCCGCCGCCCCGATGATGCCGGCCAAGGCGCCGACGACAGCGTAGCTCGGGGCAATGGCCGAATAGACGGTGACGCCGAAGGCGATCGATGCCGGCAGCGCGACCAGCATCGCCGCAAGCGCGCCCCAGAAATCGCCCGGCGCATGCTTGCGACCGAGCAGGGGTTTCAAACCGGCGGGGATGGCTTTCTGCATCGTGATCTGTTGGCGAATTTTCGATCAGCGGTTGAATACGGCTTGCAAGTTGGAAATCTTAAACCTATTGCCATTCGCGCGGGATATTCCTTGTGCAAATCCGTCGCGGTCGCCAGTGAAGTGTTATGCGAGTGGTTTGCCGCTTTGCAGCCACGCCCGGTAAAGCCGCAAGGCGACATGGGCGTCGTTGGCGGCATAGAGGATCTGGCGCTCGCTTAGTTGCGGGCTGGCCCAGTTGCTGGTGCCGGTCTTCTTCGATTTCTGCAGTTTCTGGCCGAAAAAATGAGCGACCGCGACTTTGGCGCCGACCGTCCCGCGATGTCCCGGGCCGCGCAGCGCTTCGCCGAGATCGAGCAGGTTCTCCGGTTCGATGGCGAGTCGCGCTTTGAGCGCACTGCGGTCATTGTCGAGACCCATGCCGACCTTGAGCACAGCGCGGGATTCGAGAATCTGCTTCAGGGCAGCGGTATCGTGGGTACGCGAAACCGGGAACAGGTAGGCGTGGGTATCGCTGGCGAGCTGAACCAGATGCGGGCCGGTCGCTGCCTCGCCCTTGCGGAAGGTCGGTCTGGATTCGCTGTCGAAGCCAATCGCATCGGCAGCCAGCAGCACGCTCAGCGCCTGCGCAGCCAGCGCGTCGGAAACGACGACGGTAATCCGGTCAAGCGCAATCCCGGGGTAGATCGGGAGTTCGGCGTCGCGCAGGTCGCTCCGGCTCAAAACTACGCCGTTCATTTCGCTCCGCCCCTTGGTGACTGGCGCGCAGGCGGCCGCAATTCGGGCACAATGGAAAGGTATTTCACAAGAAACCTCTTCTTTTGTGATTCGGGTTGGCGGAAGAGTACATCCGGAACGCCGGTTCATGTGGAACCCGTCGACACCCTCGAGCCTGACGATTGGCTCTCAATCCGCATTTCCCCAAAGGTTTTTATGACGCCGATTCACGATGTTGATGCACTGCTCCTGCTCGCTACCGCACTTTCCGCCAAGCGGCGGCCGGCGGAACTGGTCGAAATCATGGCGGCAATCGATCTCTTGCAGGGCAATATTCCGGCCGAAGCGAAATTGAGCGAGGCGATTTCCCGGCTCGCTCTTCATGGCCTGCTGGTCGAAGCGGCCGGCGGCATCGCGCTGACGCCCGAAGCACAGGAAATTGTCGAGCATCTTCCCAAAAAAGCAGAAGCGACCGAGCGCCTGTTCATCATCAAGGAACGGCTCGCCGCCTACAACGCCAGGGGTGAACATGCCACCATCCTGCTCGGCGTGGAGCAACTCAAGGCAGCCATGCAGGCGCATCGCGCCGCCAGCCAAAGCGGTGCCAAGAATCTGCTGGTCCCGAAACCGAAACCCGCCGAGGAGGTCAAGCGTCCCGGCCAGCGCCAGCGCAGGCCAGCTCCGGCTCGGCGGCACAAGGATTGAGCTGCATCGTGAGCGAGAACGAAACTGACCGGGCCACACCCCGGTCTTTCAACGAACTCCCGCTGGCGCCGGCCATGCTGGCCAACCTGACGCAGCTCGGCTACCTGACCATGACGCCGATCCAGGCCACCAGCCTGCCGCTGGCCCTGGCCGGTCACGACCTGATCGCCCAGGCCAAGACCGGTAGCGGCAAGACGGCGGCCTTCGGTCTGGCGCTGCTGAACAAGCTAAATCCGAAAAACTTCGCCGTACAGGCCATGGTGCTCTGCCCGACGCGCGAACTGGCCGATCAGGTAACTCAGGAAATCCGCCGACTGGCGCGCTTTGAAGAAAACATCAAGGTGCTTTCGCTGGTCGGCGGGTCAACCTTGCGCAACCAGGCGACCAGCCTGGAAAACGGCGTCCATGTCGTCGTCGGCACGCCGGGGCGCATCATGGACCACATGCAGCGCGGCTATCTCAAGCTCAACGAGCTGAATACGCTGGTCCTCGATGAAGCTGATCGCATGCTGGACATGGGCTTTCACGACGACATCGCCTTCATCGCCAAGCGCTGCCCGGCCAGACGCCAGACCCTGCTTTTCTCGGCCACTTATCCGGAAGGGATTGCGCAACTCGCCAGGCAATTCCTGAACCAGCCGCAGGAAGTGAAGTTGCTTGAACAACACGCCGAAAGCAAGATTCGCCAGCGCTTCTATGAAGTCAAAAATGAAGATCGTCTGGCCGCCGTGGCCACCCTGCTCAAGCACTATCGTCCACTCAGCACGCTCGCCTTCTGCAATACCAAGCAGCAGTGCCGCGACCTGCTCAATGTGCTGCGCGAGCAAGGCATCCATGCCCTGACCCTGAACGGTGATCTTGAACAACGCGAGCGCGATCAGGTGCTGATCCAGTTCGCCAACAACAGTTGCTCGGTGCTGGTGGCGACCGATGTCGCGGCGCGCGGCCTCGATATCGCTGAACTCGCCGCGGTGATCAACGTCGACGTGACGCCCGACCCGGAAATCCATATCCATCGCATCGGCCGCACCGGCCGCGCCGATCAGGAGGGCTGGGCGCTCAGCTTGTGCAGCCCGGGCGACCGGCGCCGCGTCACAGCCATTGCCGAAATGGCGGGCAGCAAGCTGGAACTGCATCAGCTTGGCGAACTGACAGCCGCCGAAGAGGCGCCGCTGATCCCGCCGATGGTGACGCTACAGATTCTCGGCGGACGCAAGGACAAGATTCGCCCCGGCGATGTTCTTGGCGCGCTGACCGGCGAGGCGGGTTTCACTCGCGAGCAGGTCGGCAAGATTATGGTCACCGATCAAACCACCTACGTTGCCGTGGCCCGCAACATCTACCGCGAGGCCGTGCGCAAACTCTCGGCGGGCAAAGTGAAGGGCAAGACGGTGAAGGTTCGGGCACTGTAGCCGAACCTCAAATTTTTGTTGTTTTTCCGTGTCGACCGCAGCAGTGTTGAGATTTGGATTTGATTGTCATGAGACTGAAATCGGCCACAAGCGACCGATCAGGCTTTCATGGGCTACGTCAGCAACAGACTGACTGCGGACGGTCGGATTTTCAAAATCACTGGCAAGTCCGTGCCCACAGCGGCCTGTCGTGCCGACCGTAGTAGAACGTCCAATATAGGGCTTGGGCCCGTCATCGAATGCTTCCATCTGCGGGCAGCACGACAATCATTTTTCAGGATCGCATGGCGGGGGAATTTCGAATTTTTGAATTCCAGAATTCCTCTAGGCCTTCAGCAGTCAAGAGTAATATTTAACCCTCAACAGGCGAAGGGCACGAAGAACAGCGACGACCCGAAAAAATCGGTGGTGTTTCTCACAATCCCCTGTTTCTGCGGTCGGCTTCGAGCCCAACAATCACCCCTGCGGCGACGGCTGTGGCGATGTCCAACTGACCTTTTTCCCGCCGGGCCTTTTCGGCTTCTGCCGCCTCCCGTTTCCTATCCGCTTCCCCCCGAAACTCCGCCAGTTTTGCACTGTCAGCTTGGGTTCTCGCCTGGCGGTTATTGGCCTCGTCGTAAGCCCTCATTCTCTGGACATCCGCCAGGAGCCTGTCAATATTCTCTTGGGGAGAAGTTTTCAGCCAGGCCCGTTCGTTCTTGTACTCTTGACCCGACAAGATGCGCAGAAGCTCCGCCTTGGTTTCGGGATACTTAAACCCATCGCTCAAAAGATTCATGATGACGCTGGGCGCGGGAAGCGGGGCCGGGCGGTGACGGACTGGATGCTCCGGCCTTTCCGCCTCTGGAGGCTTGGGAGACTTAGCTGGAGGCGCCTGCTCCTGTGCCACCTGATTACTGTCACCATTGAACAGTTCACCGCTGAACAATGCACCCAAAACACCCTTGATACCACCCCACATACAACCTCCTGTGATTAGTCAAAACTGCCGTTAACCATTCCGCTTATTATGCCTACGGATTGCCTTTTCGGTCGCTGACTCGCTGGAGCCATGAAGCCTTGCTATGTCGTTTGCCCGATCATTGAAGACTCGAAACCCTTGCGGGCGGTCGACCGTTTCCACTACCGGCGGCGACGGTGGAGCAACCTTCGGTTGCGCCCGCCACTTAAAAAACGCCACGTTCACTACTGCACCGAAAACACAGAACGGCAACAGGCCGCCTAAGCCATCACCGCCACCGTCAAAGAAAAACAGGGCCACCAGATAAGCCGCGATCGCTGCCATGATGCCGAGCACATGAACGCCCAATACCACTCCGATCCCCAGTGACAAAGCGCCAACCACACACCTGATGAGCGTAGACGTCCCGGAAGGAAGCGCCATTTGGCCAAAAACCACTGTGAAAACAGCCATCCCGCCAAGCACCCCGGCCTCGGAGTTCCGCTGAGCTTCGGCGTCGTTCATCAGAATCCGTTCGCCGGTAATCGGATCCTCTCTCCACCTATAACCCATCATCGTTTCCTTTGTCGAACTAATAGCGCAACTGCTTCTGGCCGGCAACTGACCGACGTCATATTACCCCAAGTGACCGCAACCGCTGCGTAGCTGACCTTGGGGCGAAAAGCCTGAACTGCTCTTCAGGGACGGAA
>ERZ795054.351-NODE-351-length-63274-cov-5.229915_pt1 | contig 63274 bp, 43 predicted proteins | sample MGYA00375138_ERZ795054 | MGnify/ENA primary metagenome ERZ795054 (study PRJEB30183, sample SAMN05720215) | anaerobic digester metagenome | isolation source: active sludge of municipal wastewater-treating anaerobic digesters | place: USA | collected 2014-12-23 ... | reverse complement strand
GACGCAACTCGAACTCGGTCGGGGCTGCTGCCCGGATGGTCAGTCTCGTCGCGGAACCGATCACATTGGGAATGAACGAATTGACGTGCAGCCCCTTCAGCTCGTTGCGGTGGAGCATCAGCGGCCGGTTGTGAGATGGACAAGTATCGCGAGGCCAACGTTGCGCTGCATGCAATGATCCTGGTTCTGACCCGGTGGCGACAGCCCTCTGCGGTCAGATGCACCAAGGCAGAGAATCGCCTGCCGGAATCGGAACGAGGTTCTTGCCTCAAGCCCCCTGCGTCAAGCCCTCATGGAACTCGGCCCTCCGAAATTCGTCGTCGGCCGGGCAGATTCCGGGGCATAGTCGGGCGAACGATCGGACCAAACGCCTGCGACGCTCCGTGAACCGTCGCTCTTCCTGCCCCACAATTGTCAAATATGAAGATGTGACCCCAAAGGCGCAGCGAACGTGCGCACGCCTTTGTGTTCTGGTGACGAACCGGGATGGCGCCCCGGCCGCCCCAGGATCCAGAACGGGAGGTCGACATCCGCCAGGCGCGCTTCCGACAGGAGTGCGAATCCGTGGCGCATGTAGAACCCGAGGTTCGCGACACGGAAGGTCTCGAGGCAGCAGGGGAGTTGTTGTGAAGCGGCATCTTCGAGAACCGCATCGAGCAGCGCGCCACCAATCCCCTCCCCCTGGCAGGCGGGACTGACGCTCAGGTGCAACAGGTAGAGGTGCCGGCCGGACATCAGACGCAGTCGCTGCCGCTGCACAGTCCGGGTCAAGGTGTGCAGGCGGCAACAGGCAGCCCAGCCCAGTTTGTAAGGCGCGCGCCCCCAGCCGCAACGGAGCAGGCGATAGAGAGAGGCGGTCGCCAGTTCGGACGGGAGGCAAATTGCGGTCCCGACTGGCGTTTCGCCTGCCACCGTCACCTGTCCATAACGTGCGCCGTACGCGACGAACGTACTCATCAGCCACATCAACTGCGCAGGCCGCCGCATCCTGTTCGGAAGCAAATACTGGATGGCGGGGTCGTCATGAAAGGCCGCAGCCATGCGGGGGCCGGCGACAGGGCGGTCCGCGGCCAGCAAGGGCTGGCAGCGGACCGTTCGTTTCGGCGTGAATGTTACCGACATGGCGCAGGGAACCGGGGGCTGGGCCTCAGAGCTCGGTGACGGGCACCCTGGCTTCATAGCGTCCGAGGATGCGGAGGATGATCTGGCCGGAATCGGAGGCCTCACGCGTGGCTGCCATTTCGATCGGTTGGGACTGCGGTTTGGCCTCGAGGGGCTTGAGCGGAACGGAGAGGAGCGCCTCCTTGGTCCGGCCCAGGATGGCGAGTTCCAACTGGCCTGGGGAGGCCCGGCGCACCGCCAGTGTGCATTGCACGACGGAGGCGGTTCCTTCGTTGTGGTTCACGTCCACGAGGCGAAGTTCGTGTGCGGGGATTCCCCAGCCATCCCGCATGGGGGTGAGGTGGTGGAGCCAGAGTTGGCCCACCGCGACGGGGCCGTGGTCGGGCTTGGCAAGCGCCTCGGGCGCGAGCTTGGCTTCAGGCAGGACCATGGCCCCGTAGTCTCCGTCACGCATGGCGACGGCCCTCTTGACGTCGACATCGGTGGCCAGGGGTGTCCCGGTCAGTTGCGGCAGGTCCAGACTGACGAGGAACGCGTATTTGAGCGTTTCCTCGCGACTGAGGTACTCCTGGGCCAGAGCGGTTTGCAGGGTGGCTGCGACTGCGAGTGCAATCAGGGTCTTCTTCATGGTTGCGATTCAATCAAGGTTTTCCCAACGTCTCAGATAACGCCACCGGACGCACATCGGTTACAGGTCATGTTGCCGACGTTTCTCTCGAACCTGATGCGCGGATCGATCGCGCGGGCGAAACTGAGGAACTCGGCGCGGTGCATTTCTTTGCAGGGGTATTCGCCCAAACCCCGTTTCAACCGGGCCTGCTGGGTGGGGCAGGACGGGACCGACAAGGTCACCTGGTCGTCGCTCTCCTCGATCTGGTAACCGATCAGAATGCTCCAGGGATAGAGTCGCAGAGCCTCGATGAAACCCGCCAACCCCTTCTTCTGGATGTGGAAGCGCGACACGAGATCCTTGGCCGCCAGACCGCCAACGCGCCCCCAGACCTGCTCGTTGATCGCCTCCGCCGCCGGCTGGCCAAAGCGCTCCGCCACCCGGATGAACCAGAAGGAGTCCATCACCCGGTAGTGGTGGAGGAGGAACTGCAGATAGGCACGCAGGTCGTTCGCGGACATGGTGGCGAAGGGTTCGGCTGTCATGGGAGTGTGGAGGTTTGTGAAATGCTGCGGCTTAATGGGCTTCATGGACCGTGACCGCAATCCATCTTCCATCATCCACCAACAACCATCAACCCGATCCATCAAACCGTTTTGCCGGCTCAATAATACCTGGATAAACCGACACTTTTGACGTTCATTAACACTGTTCGGCGAGGTTGGTCGCCACGACGCGAATGATGAGGACACGACCACGGCAGAACGGTGAGGCGAGCACGATGACCGACCTGCGCGTTGCCGTTGATTCGTGTCATTCGTGGTCGAGACTCAGCGGGAAGAGGAGAACCACGAATCACACGAACCACACGAATGGCCGAGCCGGATCCTGGCAGACGGGTGACGGGAATTCGGCGAACCAGACGGTCGAGGCCACGGCGACCCGCGGATCTGTCTGGAGCAGGAAAACCGGTGACGGCACGGGTGCGAGAGGTCTCCGCGCCTCACCTGATCGTTGGGCAAGGGACCATGGGCAACTGAAGCGATGACACGCGACTACAGCAAGCAGATCGCCGAGTTCTGGCCGACCATCATGCGCGCATGGCATGATTACGCAGACGAGTTGCCGGTCATTGAGTGCGATATCGTCGGCCGGAAGGTGTTGGCATATCCGGCGAGGGAATACATCAGCGACCTCTCAGCCCGCACCCGAGAGGTGACGCGACGCCAGTACCGGCGGGCTTGTGCCGCAGGTGGCATCATGGTTTTCATCCGGGACAACAGACATCGAGTTCTACAGTCGCAGGTTTACGTGCCTGATGACACATCCAAACCAAAGCCCAAGACGGTCCGACCAACGGGAGCCAGCCGCTCTGCCTCCAGGACACGCCGGACGCCAGGGGCGGCTGGCTCCCGTCGCTGACCTGCGTTATGCGCAGGCCCCGCAGCCAGCTCTTTGTCGCGTGGTGTGTTTTCGGAGCGGCGGCGCTCTGGTCGGCTTACGAATGGATCTTTGTAAACGAGGGACTCCGCTACTTCAGCCAGGATTGGTCCCGTGTCCTGTTGTTGTGCACGATCGTTGTCATCGGCACTCCGATCCTCCTCGGCTATCTGGCGCTTTCGGCAGAGTGCAGGCGGCGCGTTGAGCTTTGGGGTGTCGGTTGCCTCGCCGCGGCCACGACCGGTCTCGCACTTCACGTTCTTTACTCAGCGGCGCGGATGGCCGCATTTCTCAGCGAGACCGGCGGATTGTGGCTGTTGATAGCTTCTGTGTTGTTCCTTTGTATCATGGCGGCGGGCTTTTGGTGGGCGTTTTGGCGCGTCTGGAATCGGAAGCCAGTCTAATGCAGCAGACCTCACATGACCATCCGGCTTCAGGCCATGCCGGGATGGCGTCTCGGTTGGCATTGGAAGGCCCTTGACCCGGCGTCGGAGAACCGATACGGGACGTCCGGCATGACGAAATGGGGATACACGATGGGAGCCATAGCATGAGTAATACCGTACGGATCGAGTTGCTGCCGTTGGGCCGAAGGTTGACGGTGACCGCGGGCACATCGCTGCAGGATGCGCTCTTCCCCCAAGGGGTCGAGTTCCCGTGCGGCGGCCGCGGCCGGTGCAAGGGCTGCCGTGTCCGAGTGCTCGAAGGGGACCTGCCGGTGACGCCGGAAGACGAGCGCGTGCTGACGCCCAGGGAACGGTCGGAAGGATGGCGGCTGGCCTGCCGGGCGCGCGCGCTTAGCGATTTGCGCATCGAGCTGGCTCAGTGGGAACTCTCGATTCTCACAGACAACTCCCCGTTCGCCTTCACGCCGCGCGACGGATTGGGCGCGGCGGTCGATCTCGGGACGACCACCATCGTCGCGCAGTTGGTGGACCGGCGCACGGGCAACGTGCTGGGCGTGCGCATGGGGCTGAATCGGCAGGCCAAGCACGGCGCCGACATCATGAGCCGCATCGATTTCGCGTTGTCGGCCGGGGGCCAGACCGCCTTGCAGACACTGGTGCGCGAACAGATTGGGGGTTTGCTCGCGGAGTTGATGTCCGAGGCCCCGCCCGGGGCGCCGCTCGAACGCGTGGTCCTGGTCGGAAACACCGTGATGCATCACCTGTTCTGCGGCTTGAGCGTCGAACCCCTCTCGCATCACCCGTTCGATCCGCCGGAAGACGGGCCGAAGACCTTTTCCGCGTCGGACTTGGGTTGGCACGCACCTGGCAATGCGGCGGTTTGTTTCCTGCCGTGTCTGGGCGGTTTCGTGGGAAGCGACGTCCTGGCGGGCATTGTGGCGACGCAGGTCGATGAAAGCGATCGATTGGTGGGCCTGGTCGACCTGGGCACGAACGGAGAGATTGTCATCGGGAACCGCGACCGCCTCCTCTGCGCCTCGACCGCTGCCGGCCCGGCGTTTGAAGGGGCGCGGATTTCGATGGGCATGCGAGCCGCCACCGGGGCGATCGCCGAGGTCGCGTTGCGGGACAGCGCGATGCAGTGCCGGGTGCTCGGTGGCGGCGCACCGCGCGGCATCTGCGGGAGCGGCCTGGTGGACGCCGTGGCATGCGGCCTGGACCTCGGGTTGGTCCGTCCGACCGGGCGCCTGGCATCGGGTGATCAGTGGACGCTGGCGGCGCCCGTGGTGTTGACGCAGACGGATGTTCGCGAGCTGCAACTGGCAAAAGGGGCCATCGCCGCCGGCTTCCGATTGCTTCTGGCCCAATGGGGAGCCGGGCTCGATGATCTGGAGTGTCTGCACCTGGCGGGCGCGTTCGGCAACTACATCAACCGCGCCAGCGCCCGGCGCATCGGCTTGTTTCCCTTGCCGCCCGATCGGGTGCGTCCGGCGGGAAACACGGCGCTGCTCGGAGCGAAGCTGGCGTTGTTCCGGGAATCCGGCGACGGTTTCGAGTATGGTGCATTGCGCGGGAAGATCCGCCATGTTCCGCTCAACGAAGACCCGGGCTTTCACGAGATCTACGTCACCGAAATGCAGTTTCCATGACCCTGCCCTTTCTGCTCTGTTGCAGCCTGGCTTGGGCGCTCAGGACCCCGCACGGCCAGGCGGCCCAGGATCCGGCCCCGACCGGGCTTTCCGAACGGTTCGTTCAACCGCCCGCCCAGACCCGGATTCTGAAGATCATTCATGGCTGGCCCGATGAGCCGGGCCGCCAGGATGATCTCATTCTCAGACTCCAGAACCAGGGCTTCGGCGGGGTGGTCTGCAATGTCGGGTTCGAGGATTATCTCGAGAGCGAGGCGAAGTGGGCTGCTTTCAAGCGGGCTGTCGAGGCGGCCAGGCAAGCCGGTATGGTGCTGTGGCTGTACGACGAAAAGGGCTATCCCTCGGCCAACGCCGGAGGGCTCGTGTTGCGGGACCATCCCGAGTGGGAAGCGCGCGGGCTCCTGGCGGCGGATGTCGAGACGGGCGCCGGTCCGGTGACGCTCGAGTTACCCCCCGGCCGCCTGTTTCTGGCGGCGGCCTATCCGGTGCGGAACGGGACTCTCGACTTCGACGGGCGCGTCGATCTGAGCGCCCATGCGCGGGATGGACGGGTGTCATGGACCGCGCCCGAGGGGCGTTGGAGACTTCTGGGAGTCACGGAAGCTCCGCTCTACGAAGGCACCCATGCCGATGGCAATCTGTGGCGGAAGATGCCCTATCCGAACCTGCTCGATCCGGCCCCGACCGCCCGTTTTCTCGAACTGACTCACGAGCGGTATGCGAAGGAAATGGGGCCCGATCTGGGCCGTCACTTCGTCGCCACCTTTACCGATGAACCGTCGCTGATGAGCCTGTTCCTGCGGCGGATGCCCTATCGGCCGCTGCCCTGGTCGACGGGGCTGAGTGGCGAGTTCCGCACGCGCCGCGGATACGCGATCGACGATGCCATCCCGTCGTTGCTGATGGGATCGGGGCCTCGAGTGGAACGGCATCGCCACGATTTCTGGCGGACGGTCGGCGAGTTGGTGGCGGAGAACTTCTTCGGACAGATCCAGGACTGGTGCCGGCGCCACGGGGTGGAGTCGGGCGGCCATTTGCTGGCCGAGGAAGGGCTCACCGCGCACGCGGCGCTGTATGGCGATTTCTTTGCCTGCCTGCGCCGCCTGGATGCGCCCGGCATTGACTGTCTCACAAGCCTTCCGCCCGAGGTCCCGTGGCACATCGCACGGCTGGCGGGCAGCGCGGCTGAGCTTGACCGCCGCCCGTTTGTCATGTGCGAGACATCCGACCACGGCCAGGTCTACCGTCCGGCGGGCGACGCGCGTCCCAAGCGCGTTGTGACCGAGGCTGAGATCCGCGGCACGTGCAATCGGCTCTTCACGGGCGGGGTCAACGTGATCACCAGCTACTACTCGTTCACCGGGCTCGAGGACGCCGCCCTGCGCCGCCTCAACGAATGGGTCGGGCGCTGTGCCACACTGCTTGCGGGCGGCCATCAAGTGGCGGATGTGGCTGTGGTCTATCCGATCGAGAGCGTTTGGACGCGCTTCATACCGGCGGCGCACTGGGCCAATGCATCGCCCGCGGCCAATCAGATCGATCACCTCTATCGCGATGCGCTCGAGAGCTTGTTCGCGTCGCGCCGCGACCTGACTGTAATCGACAGCCGCACGCTCATCGAGGGGCGCGTCCTGGAGGGCGAGTTGGCGCACAACGCTCTCCGGTGGCAGGTGGTGGTGTTGCCGGGAATCGACACCCTGCCCGAGGCTGCATGGGATCGGCTCGATGACTTCATGCGCCAGGGCGGAACCGTGATTGCCCTGGGCGCGCGCCCCGCCAATACCGAGTCCGAGTTCCCCGACCGCCGCATCCGGGCCTGGGGCGAGCGTGTCTTCGGACAGGGTGGCGACGGCCCGATCGCGCGCACGGCGGTAGGCCGCGGCGCCGGCGTTTTCCTGTCGGCGAGCACCGAGGCTCTGCTTCCCCGCGTGCTCGATCAGGTCCTCGAGCCGGACCTGGCGGTACCGGACCCGCGCGCGCCGCTGCGCCTTGCGCATCGGCGCATTGACGGCCACGAACTCTACTTTGTCATCAACGACAGCCCCTCGCCCTGGCAGGGGGCCATCGAGTGCCGGGCAACAGGCGCGGCCGAACGATGGGACCCCGCCACCGGACAGCGTTCGGTGTGGCGGGGCAAGGCCGACAACGAACTCGCCTTGCCGCCGTATGGGGCGACCTTCCTGCGGTTCGACGGTCCGCCGCGACCCGCCAGAAAACTGGCGCCGGGCGTCCTGCCTTCGATGACAATCAAGGAGCTTCCCGCCGCCCAACCAGTGGTGGCTCGGGGCGAGTTTGTCCGTGAAACGCTGTCGGCGGACAGCGGGGCGACCCAGCCTGGTCGTCTGGGATGGCGGGTCGAGGGCACTCTGACCCGGAGCGAGGTCGACACGTATCTGTTCGTGCGTTTGCCGTTTCAGGATCCCTTGGACTTGAGCGCCGCCGATCTTCTCGAGATCGAGAGCTGGGTGCCCGAGGGACAACACACGCCGGCACAATTGCTCGTCATCCTGCACGAACGCGACGGCGGGGATTTCCTGGCCAGCACACCGCGCTCGCTGTCCGCGCCGGGCTACGCCCGCTGTTATCTCCCCCTGGATCGCTTTCAGCTCGCAGGCTGGTCAAGCGACAGCGACGCGACGCTGGACAGTCGGCGAATCGACGAGATCCGCGTCGGCTGGGGCGGGTATGTGGGCCGCGAGGGCGAGCGCATCGAGTTCAGCCTGCGGATGCCGCGTGCTGGAACGATCGGCGCCGGCGTGGGCGCGGATGTGCGATAGCCCGGATCTCGTTGTCATCTTCCCGGCGGTGAGAAATCCGGCGAGTCGCGCTGCACCTGGCGCACCTGATAGAAACGGCACCCGTCTGTGAGGGGCACAATGAGATCGAGTTCGGGAAACCGCCCGGTTTGTTCTGACACAACCTGGGGCGGCTCGCCCAGGGCGGACTGCATCGACACCTCGTAGCGAAATGCCGCGCCGGCAGGCCAACTGAGCCGGCCCCACCGGGAGTCCCAACGCGACAGATCGAGCCGGAACGGCCGGTCTGCGATGGCCGGATCGCGCCCCAGGATTTGCTCGCGGACGTTGCTCCAACCGTCCTGGTCGGGATCGCCGGCGGGGCCTTGATCCAGGGAGCCGAAGCGGGCCAGTTCCCACTGATCGTCCAATCCGTCGCGGTCCACATCCTCGATCCGCACCCCGTAGACCGTGAGGTCGAGCGAGACCACGCGTCCCGTCGAGCCGGCGTTCTGGTCGCTGACCTCGATCTGCCAGACGCCGGCGCTGCTCTCGTAGAAGTGCTGGGTCGAGTTAAAGGTCCATTCGCTCAGAGCCGAAGCGGTGTCGTTGTTGAAACGGTGAAGCACGCTGCGCGTGCCGGCGGGTGAGAGCAACGTCACGCGCACGTCAGCCCGGCGCGGGTGGGAAAAGGAGGCGCGCAGTTTGACATGTTCGCAGAGCAGCGACTCCGAGATCGTCACAGGACACCGGACCGCGTCGAGCCGAAGCTGCGCGGTCGTCTCCGGATGGGCTGCCAGGTAGGCCTGAAGGGCTTCGCCGCGCGTTTGGTCGATGAACACCGCCGGGATGGTCTGGAAGTGAATGTCGGCCCCGGCCATGAACACACGTTGATTGGCGTCGGCGTTGTTGTAGACGATGGCGAATCGGGCGCCCGCCGCCGCGGCCTTGGCGATCTTGTCGGCGAAGTAGTTGACCCCTCGCTTGATCAGGGCCGCTTGGTTCGTCAAGTCAACCGCCAGAGGGGCGAGCGCCTGGCCGACATCCACAAGCGTCGTCACCTCGGTGGGCGCATCCGGGTGCAGGCCGTCGGAGGGCCAGGCCGGAATCGACTGCAACTCGGTCGGCACATCGCTGCCCCCGATCACGACGCGCAGTCCGTCATCGGGAATCTCGATGCTCTGTCGAAAGGCCGCGGTTGTCCGGATTCGCGCCGGTCGATTGGTCCAGGCACGCGCCAACTCGACCGCCAGACCGGCATCCGGGACTCCAAAACCCACGTTGTGGCTCACACTCAATCCCGCGCCGTTGATGCGCAGATCCGGATCCGAGGGATCGAGTTGGCGCGACGACAGGATCAGGACTTGTTGGACGTCGCGATAGGTGAGGGCGGGGTTGGCGGCCAGAATCAGCGCGCAGAGGCCGGCGATCTGCGGCGACGACGCCGAGGTCCCCCCGAACCCCGTGGACTGGAATCCATAGTCCGGTGCCGGGCCGGAGGAGTTGTAGCCGAGGCTCCCCTGGCGATCCGTCGTGGCCACGGCCAGATAATTCGTGACCAACCCATTCGGGGTGTTGACGCCCTCATCGCCGCTGAAGGCGCCGACCAGCACGGGCGCGCCCGGTGTGCTGTAGCTGGCGGCACGTCCGTTCGCGCGAACGGCGCCGACCGAAATCGCCCGCGGATCCTGGCCGAAGCCGTCGTCGTTGAGGTCGCTCAGGCTCATTCGGGCATTGCCTGCGGAGCGCACGATCACGACGCCGCGCCCCTGGCGACCGCGTTCGACCGCATTGGCGATACCCTGGTCCTCGAGCGCGCTCAGGCGCAGCAACCCCACATCAGCGTTGCCCCAACTGTGGTTCTGGACGCTGACGATGTTGGATTGGTAGTGAAACATGTCCATCACCGTTTCCTCGTCCGCCAAACCGTCGAACCGGTCGAAGATGACCCAACTGGCCAATTGGGCCCGAGGCGCAACTCCCGCAACGCCCCTGGCGTTGTTGCCCCGGGCCGCAATCAGGCCGCCCACTGCCGTGCCATGCACCTGGGTGGTGGCGACGGGGTTCCCGTCGTCCCTGGCAGTGATGAAGTTGCGGTGGACCCGGTTCGTCATGTTGGCCGCCAGATCCGGGTGGGATACCTCGACGCCGTTATCCCCTGTGGCCACCAGGACACCCTCGCCCTGGTTGTCCGCCCAAGCCGAACGGGCATTCAGATCAGGACCGAGGACGGCAGCGGTGTTGGCATCCCGGTTTTCGAGGTGCCATTGATAACCAAACAACGTGTCGTTGGGTCGCGGGGCGTAGGGCCCGTGGAGTTTGACCGCCCGACGCCGCACCGGATGACACACGGTCACCTCGGCATGGCGAGCCAACCGCGATGCCTCCGCCACGGCCATTCGAGCGCTCGAGGCCTCGAGCACAACCAGATTCGACGTCACAACACGGGCGACCGGCAGTCCAGTCGCCGCAAGGACCCGCTCCAGAGCGTCCGGCGATTCGACCTGCAGAACCACCCGGCGACCAAGCCACGTGGCGTTCGTCGAACTCCCTTCCGGCCATGCTCTGAGCCAGACGGAGTCCTCGACAGACGTCAAACCCGCGGCGCGGGCGGCGGTCTCCACCCGATAGACGACATAATCCGGTTCGCGGAACTCGAAGCGCGACACCGCCGTCTCCGGGATCACGCTCTGATCTGCGAGCGCCGCCCCCAGGACTGTCACGAAGAAAGTAGCAGTGAGAATCTTCACGAAATCGGCGACCACGGTACCACGGGCCGACAGGGAAGCCAGCGGAACGTTGCGCGGAGCAGGTGCCTCGGCTGGTGCATCTGGTTGTTGTCGGTGTTCTGTCGCCCGGTGAGGGCACCGGGCCGACAACGGATGGGAATTGCCGGTGTAGGCCGCGTGCCCCCACGCGGCGCAAACTCGATTTCCACCGACAACCTCCAGATGCACCGTGTCTCGGATGCAGTTCGTCTTGCGCATGGCCCGCCTTTGTCGCACACTCCAATCGCCATGAGAACGGTGCCCGTCCGGTTGCGAGCGTCTCTCGTCACGGGGATCGAGCGGGAATCGCAAGTCCGGCAGATCGTCCCATGCCTGCTTCCATGAGCCAGAGCGCGATGCCGGATTCGTTGCTTGGGAAAACCCTTGGGACGTATCGCATCGATGGCGTGTTGGGACGAGGGGGGATGGGCATTGCGTATCGGGCGCAGGATCTGAAGCTGCAGCGTCCGGTCGCGGTCAAGCTGCTCCCGCCGGAACTGACGGCGGATCCTGAGCGCCGGAAGCGCTTTGTGCACGAAGCGCGCGCTGCGGCCCGGGTGCCCCATCCTGCCATCGCCCAGGTCTATGATGTCGGCGAACAGGAGGGCATCATCTACATCGCCATGGAGTTGGTCGAGGGCAGGACCGTTGCCGATCTGGTTCAGAGCAAGGATCTCGACTTGCTGGGGGCGATGGAGCTTGCGATCGAAGTGGCGGAAGGCCTGGCCCAGGCGCACGAGGCGGGCATTGTGCATCGCGACGTGAAGCCCGCCAATGTTATGGTCACCCGGGATGGCCACGCGAAGATCCTCGACTTCGGCCTGGCCAAGCTCGTCGAGCCAACCGGATCAACCCTCGCCGCCGGGCCGGCTGGAGTCGATGTGTCCACGATGACTCAGACCGAGATCGGCGCGATCAAGGGAACGCCCGCCTACATGAGTCCAGAGCAGATCAGGGCCGGCGCGGTGGATGCCCGCAGCGATTTGTTCTCCCTGGGAGTGATGCTGTTTGAAATGGCGACCGGCGAAGCGCCCTTCCGACGGGAGACTCCCATCGAGACCATGCATGCCGTCGCTTTCGCGGATACGCCCTCGATTCACACGCGCCGCCCGAATCTCCCAGTCGATCTCCAGCGCATTCTAACCCGCTGCCTCGAGAAGCGTCCCGAGGATCGCTATGCCGACGCCTGGCAGCTTGCGCAGGACTTGCGCCGGCTGCGGTGGCAAATCGAGTCGGGCCGCGCCCGGCCGCCATCGCTCGAGGAGAGGGTGGCCGACGCCGTGCTGCGTCTCCGGCGCCTCAAACCGTCACAGCATGCGTGGTGGATCGGCGCAGTCATCGCCACCGCCCTGGGGGTGTATCTTCTTGTTTCGAACGTGAGCGCCGGATCGCTGGTGTTCCCGGCAATCGTCGGCTTGCTGTTGTACCGCCACTTCCGTCATCACCGGCAGCGCGTGTTGAAGGCCTTCGTGCGCAAGATCGCCTGCGTCCCCGAGGTGCGGACGATTGTCTGCCACGAGCAGCGGATCACCGTCGTGGTCGACCGCGCGGTCAGCCAACTCTACGGTCGCATCCACACTCAACTCGACGACTGCAATCGCAAGCTCTTCTACGGCCCGCCCTGGTCCGTGGCGATCCGGCATGACCTGGCGGAGGAGGAGCTGAACCAACTGCTCAGCGGGCCGGGCGTCCACTATGTCCGCAGCGAACCCGAACCCGACCCAACCTCCTGAACACCGCACGTGCCGCAGGCGTTTCCGCTGACAAGCCCCTCCATCCATGCTCCCCGCCTTCATCGCGGCATGCCTGTTCTCGGCCTCGATCATCGCCGCCGACCGGTCGGCCCGTCTCCTGGGAAGCCACGCGGCCAACTTCTGGCGCGTCGTGGTGGCGGTTCTCCTGCTCGGACTCTGGGCGCACGGATTCGGTCGAGGGCTCGGCGGCGGGGTCTTTCTGCTCTTCTTTCTGAGCGGGTGCATTGGATTCGGTTTTGGCGACATGGCCTTGTTTCTCGCCCTGCCGCGCCTCGGGCCGCGTCTGAGCGCCCTGATGATCAATTGCCTCGCCGCGCCGTTCGCGGCCGCGATCGAGTGGGCCTGGCTCGGCACGCGTCTTTCCCTCGTTCAGAACCTGTGTGGGGTGCTGATTCTCGGCGGGGTGGCGCTCGCTCTGTTGCCGGAGCGTCGCCAGACCCCACCGCGGGGCGCGCGCGCAACGGGGATTGGATTCGGGATCATCGCCGCCCTGGGACAGGGCGGGGGCGCTGTCCTGAGCCGCAAGGCCTACGCCGTTGCCGCAGGTTTGGGCGAACAGATCGATGGAGGCACCGCCGCGTACCAGCGCATCCTCGGGGGCTTGGTGATTGTGTTGATCCCAATGCTCTGGGCGATGCTGCGTCAGAACCTCAAGCCCCGCCCCGCGGCGCCAGGCGAAGGGTGTCCCGGCACGAGAGCGGCAGCCGCCAAGTGGGTCATTCTAAACGGTCTGGCCGGTCCCACGATCGGAGTGGCGGCCTACCAGTGGGCGCTCAAGACCACGCCGACCGGGATCGTTCTTCCCATCACAGCGACCACACCTTTGCTGGTCATCCCCTTCACCTACTGGTTCGAAGGCGACCGCCCCGGGGTCTACTCTCTGGCGGGCGCCGTCGCCGCCGTGCTCGGCGTGATCGGGTTGACTTTCACTACGGGCTGACCGCCAGTCGCTCTTCGCCCGCCTCCGGACGCATCAGCACCCCCTGCTCCTTGTAAGGCCTGAGCATGAAATGCGTCGCGGTCGAAAGCACGCCGTGAATGGTGGCCAACCGCTGCGCGACGAACATCGCCACGTCCCGCAACGAATCGCCGTCGACAATCACCAGCAAATCATACGCGCCGGACATCAGGTAACAGGACCGGACCTCGGAGTACTTCGCAATCCGCTCCGCAATGCGGTCGAAGCCGCCCTCGCGTTCCGGCGTGATCTTAACCTCGATGACGGCACGAACGCCGTCCACGCCCAGCTTCTCCTCGTTGAGCACGGCTTGGTAGGCGAGAATCACCCGGTCCCGCTCGTACCCGCGGATCCGCTCGGCAACCTCCGCTTCCGTGAGGTTCAGCATCGGCGCCAATTGAGCCGGTTCGAGCGCGGCGTTGTCGCGGAGCAATTTCAGCAAGGCATCCATAACCTGAGGTTTACCCTCCTCGAGCCCGGGGCGCAAAGCCAAAACGGACCACGGACTCGCCCCGGCGCCCGGGATGCGGTGTAATGCCCGTGTGACGATGCATTCGGATTACCAGCTTGTGCGGCTCGCAAACGGGGCGTTCAGCATCCGCGACCGCGCGGCGGGAGAGACATTTCATCCTGTGATCGGACCGCGCGCCGAGGCCGAGGCCCTGTACGTGCGGCCCTTGCGGTTGAGGGAACGGCTGCAACGAGAGTCCGGCGAATTCGTGATTTGGGATGTCGGCCTGGGGGGTGCGGCAAACATCGCGACCGTTCTGCGCTCTGTCCAGGATCTGCCCGGCCGGCTCCGCATTGTCAGTTTCGACCGCACGCTCGAAGGTCTGCGTTTCGCCTTGAATCACGCGCAGGACCTCGGGTACTTCGCCGGCTGGGAAGACGTCTGCTTCGCACTTCTCGAACACCATGCGGTCTCCCTCGCGCGCTCCGCCCTCACACTCGATTGGGAGCGGCACCTGGGGGACTTCCCCGCGCTGCTCGGGCGCCCCGAGGCCGCGGCCTGGCCGAAGCCGCATGCGATTCTCTTCGACGCCTTCTCGCCGGCCAGGAACCCGGACATGTGGACGGCGCCGCTCTTTGCGAGGCTGCACGAGATCCTCGATCCGGGGCGGCCCTGCATGCTGGCAACCTACTCGCGCAGCACCATGCTGCGCGTGTCGCTGCTGCTGGCCGGCTTTCACGTCGGCATCGGAGGCGCGACGGGCGAGAAGGAGGAGACAACAATCGCGGCCAACACGGGCAGCCTGATCGAGCGTCCGTTGGACCGGCGCTGGCTGGGACGCGCGCGGCGCTCGCGCAGCGCCGAACCGCTCTGGACACCCCATTACCGCCAGGCGCCCCTGAGCACCGAGTCCTGGGACCGACTGCTGGCGCATCCGCAATTCCGCTAGAGCTCCTCCACCTCCCGGACAATGTAGCCGCCCGATTTCTCGTCCGGCTCCAGTTTCAACAGCCCGCGCTTCTCCGCCTCGCGCAGGAGATCGTTGAAACTGCGGAACCCGTGGGCCCGCTCGTTGAAGCCCGGGTTTCTCCGTTTGATGGCCTGCTTGATCATCGAGCCCCAGACCGGTTCGTCCTCCTCCCGCTCCTCGAGCACGGCGTCGAACGTCGTCATCAGATGCTTGAACGCGTCGTCGGGCGGAGGGCCTCCGCCGGCGTCGGGAGTCCGCGCGGTCTTGGCGGGCGCCGACGGCACGCGGCTTCGCTGACGGGCTTTGGCCGACTCGGCGCGGACGAGATCGTCGTAATAAAGGAACTCGTCGCAGTTGTTGATGAAGAGGTCCGAGCTCGAGCTCTTGACCCCCATCCCGATCACGGTCTTGGCGTTCTCGCGCAACTTGCTGACCAGCGGCGAGAAGTCCGAATCGCCGCTCAGGATCACGAACGTGTCGACGTGGCCTTTGGTGTAACAGAGGTCGAGCGCGTCCACCACCATCCGGATGTCGGCGGAATTCTTGCCGGACTGGCGCACGTGCGGAATCTCGATCAGCTCGAAGGCGGCCTCGTGCAAATCCCTCTTGAATTCCTTGTAACGGTCGAAGTCGCAGTACGCCTTCTTGACCACAATATGCCCCTTGAGAAGCAGGCGCTCGAGAACCTTGCGGATATCGAAGCGGGGATGGTGGGCGTCCCGCGCTCCCAACGCGATGTTTTCCAGATCCAAAAAGACCGCCATTGTGGCGTTCACATCTTGTGCGCTCATGTCGTATTGCCCAGCACCCTACCGCATTGCCTGCGATTGTGCACGCACGATTCACCGCAACGGCGGATCGAGCGTCAGAACGAACTGGTTTTGCGGGTCTGTCTTGTGCGCGCCCGAGAAGGGCGAGTAGGCCTTCACCCGAACGGTCCGTCCGTCAGGCAGGAACTCGATCAGCCGCAGCACCGCTTCGCCTCCCTGGGCCTGCATCTGATAATTGACAAGCATTTGATGGACGACCTCGCCGAAATCGTTGGTGGTCGAGAGCCGGCCCAGGCCGTCGTTCAACACGTGGCCGCTCAAGACCAGAACGAAGCCCGGATGGACCTTCACCAGCTTCCGCCAAAGCTTCTCGCCGTCGTTCGTGCCGTCCGGAGCACTGCCAGTCGGATACGCATGAGGATTCCAGCTCTGCGCGGTCCCCTTGCCCGCCCAATCGTAGCGGGTGTCATCGCTGTACATGTACGCGTGCGTGATCAGAATCTTCCTGCGCGCAGGGTGCTTGGCGGCGATCTGGCCGGCCCAGGCCACAACACTGTCGCGCGGCCCGAACTCGAGGGCGAGCACCAGCCAGTCGACGCCGCCCGCGCGGAACAGGTGATAGCTGTTGTCAAGCCGGCCCGGCTCCATCACCCCGCCAAACGTTGGCCAGGCGGCGCAATCGGCCACAGGAAAGAAAGTGTGCAATTGCGTGCTGCGATTCTCGGTTCCGCCGTTGGCGCCGTAATCGTGGTTGCCCGGAACCAGCGCATAGGGCACGACGCCATCGAGCAGCGAGAGAGCCGACTTGGCGTTCCGCCACTGGTTGCTGGTGTTGTTGTTTGTGATGTCGCCCAGATGTAAAACATACTCGATGTTGTAGCGATCCCGATTCGCCGCGATCCACCGGGTCTGATCCATGAAGAGATCGGGATAGCTCATCGCGTAGACCTGCGTGTCCGGCAGGATCGCCAAGGTCCACGAGCCGGGCACAAACGGCGGCACCTCCGGAGAACTGTCCGGCTGCTGCAGACGCCAGAAGGCCCGGGCCCCAACCGGCACCGGCGATGTGAAGCGCGCGGCGAACTGCGCCGTCGCAACGGTGGACCAATGGGCGAGGTCGGCGGCCACCTGCACGCCATAGCGCGTGCCGGTGTTGTTTGAAATCGAGAGGATGGCATGCCCGCCGTCCAACTCGAGCCCGGTGATCCGCAAGATGTCCGCCACCTTCGGGTGCGTCCCATTGACATACTCCTCGCGGTTGGTCCGGCCGTCGCTGTCTGCATCCTCCTCCGGCATCGCAAGGAGATCGCCGAAGAAGATCCGCTCCCAGTCGTCCGCCAGCCCGTCGCCATCGGTGTCGGGAGTGAACTCGGCGACAAGTTCCCGCGGCCGATCCATCGTCACATGCAGCGCGGGCGAGCTCGAGAGCGAATCGCCAGTCCACCCGGCAAAAAGGTAGCCGTCCTCCGGCTCAGCCAAAACGAAGACGCCCGCGCCTTGCGGAAACCACGCGCTGGGCGGATGGGACACGCTGCCTCCCGGGCGGGTGACGATCGAGAGCCGGCACTCGGTTCGCCAGATCCAGTGCAATCGCGACGGCCCATCGAGCGTGAATACGACGTTCGACCCGCTGCCCCGGGCGGGGACGGATCCCGCGCCGATCCAGCCGACGGGCAAGCGGCGCAGGCCCGGCGTCTCGATGGCAATCCCCGCCCGTGCATCGACCAGAGTGCCCGGAGGCGAGCTGTTAAGACCTCGGGGCGGGCTTGGCGCCCCGTAAGGGGAGGAGACATACAGCGTGGCCCCATCCTGAACAGTCACCCAATCGAACTCGGTTCGGGACATCGCCCAACTGAGCAGGCCGATCCTTCCATTGCTGACTCCGCTCAGAGTCATCGGCCCGTACGAGTAGACGTCAGCCGCACCCTCCGGATCGGCAATAACCGCAACGTCGAGCGCGTCCCCGTCGATGGTCGCCACAAGGTCGTAGGTCTGGCCCGCCACGGGGTTGTACCGGACCGGATTGTCGCGGTAGACCTCGGCGTAAGCCCGGTCCACGCACTTCTGCACCGAGAGACCGGGAGGAATGCCGATGGTCGAGACCTGCGAGCGCAACGCGATCCGATAGAAGTTCGTCTCGTCCCGGTAACGCACAAGCAGGCCATGTCCGTCGTCGTCCCGCGGCGTGACTCGGACAGCGACGCTGGAGTTCGTCCAGCCCGCATCGCCGGCGACGAGAACCGGGCCGGTGAAGTCCACCTGGCCGGCGGCATCGTTGCCGCCAAACGCATCGCCGCTTTCCATCAACACTCCATACGATCCGGCCTCTCCCGCCGCCAGCGACCAGACTGCCTGCCCGCTCCCGCCCGTCAGCGCCGCGCTGCCGTTGGCTCGCGGCGGAACCACCGGAGTCCACTCGGACAAGGCGTTCGGGTCGCCGGCCAGGCTGGCGGGCGCAAGGTGGAGATCTTCGATGCGGAATCCGTTGGGGGTGCCGCCGCTCATGCCCCAGGTGAACAGGCCCACCTTGCCGTTGGCCGGCGCCGGCAACGGTTGATCGGCCACCAGGGGATGGACCCGCGGCACACCGGTTGGATTGTCCACAACGGTCAGGGTCAGGCGATTCGCCGTGCTGACTGAGACCGTGACGTCGAACGGCTGCCCCGCGGTGTTGACGAAAGTCGACGTGTGGCCGGGTGTGCCCGCGCCGAACAGGTTGAGCGTGGCGCCGTTCACCTTTCGATCCACACTCCAGCCCGTCCAGGGGAAACCCGCGTTCCGCGCCTGTCGGGCGAAGGTGACGCGATAGAAGTTCTGGTCGTCCTGGTAACCGAACACGAGGCCGAACCCATCATCATCTCCGGCGGTCAGGCGGGCGGTGTAGGTGAAATTCACGGCGGTGACGGCATCGTTGATGAGCATCGGCGCCGTGGCGGTCGGGGAATGGGACGAACTGTCGGTGTAGATGTTGCTCTGCTCGAAAAACGCCCCGCTCACAATGTCGTACTGCCAGCGAAGCGGCCCATCCAGATAAGCCCCGGCGGGCCGCACCGCGGTCCAACCCGGGAAGCTGCGATCGAAATCGTCTTCAAACAGGACGCCTGCGGCCAGCGGCCATGCGCTCGCCAGCGCCAGAACGAACCATCTCCCCCAAGCGGCCATCCCGCGCGCTTCGCGAAGTCGAGTGTCCGAGTGAAGTGGCGAAACCGCGTGTCGATGACGGCTGCTTAAAAAAGCGATCGAGTGCATTATGATGTTCGGCTGCAGTGCAATTCCTCCATGACGATTGCGCGTCTGCCGACAAAAGGCAATGCGCGGCGCTTCCCAGTGCATCTGGAGGTTGTCGATGGGAATCGAGTGTGCGCCGCGTGGAGGCACGCGGCCTACAACATGGGTGTCTGTCCCTTGCAAGCCGGGTCCCCTGACCCGGCGCCTGCACCGATGTCTGTCCCTGCGCCGCGTGGGGGCACGCGGCCTGCTACAGCAGGAGTCTCCATCCGCTGTAGGCCCGGTGCCCTCACCGGGCGACGGAACACCGACAACGACCAGATGCAACCGCGCGCTTCGCGGGTTGACCTTTCGGAGGCGAGGCGCTAACAAGCAGCCCGAGTTTATGAAGAACAATCTCTGTCGTCCGAAATCGAGTCGGTTCCTGTCCTTTGCGGTTGTGCTTGGCGCGCTCGCGGCGGGCGCCTCGGCGCTGGCTGCGCCCCCTCCCGGTTTTACAGCCCTGTTCAACGGCCGCGACCTGTCGGGGTGGCGGGGCGGGGACACATTCGATCACCGCAAGCTGCTGGCGATGCCTGCCGACCAGCGGACGGCCCAGATCAGCAAGTGGACTGAGACGATGAAAGCCCACTGGCGGGCCGAGAACGGGGAGTTGATCAATGACGGACACGGAGCGTACGCCACCACCGAGAAGGACTACGGCGATTTTGAACTGCTCGTCGATTACAAGACCGTGCCCAAGGCCGATTCGGGCGTCTATCTGCGCGGCGTGCCCCAGGTCCAGATTTGGGACTCGACCGAAGAGGCGAAGTTCAGCATCGGCGCCAACAAGGGATCGGGCGGGCTCTGGAATAACAGTCCGGGCGCCCCGGGCAAAGACCCGCTGGTTCTGGCGGACAAACCGTTCGGCGAATGGAATTCGCTGCGGATCATGATGGTGGGTTCGCGGGTCAGCGTCTGGCTGAACGACAAACTCGTGGTCGATCACGCCGTGATGGAGAATTACTACGATCGCAAGGTCTCCGTGCCGGCCCGAGGTCCCATCCAGCTCCAGACCCACGGAGGGGAAATCCGATGGCGGAACATCTACCTGCGCGAGATCGACGCCGCCGAGGCCAACCAGATCCTGGCGCGCAAGGGCAACGACGGTTTCGAGACAGTCTTCAACGGGCGCGACTTCAGCGGCTGGGCCGGTGCTGTCGCGAATTACGAGGTCAAGGACGGCGCCATGGTCTGCAAACCGGGCAAGGGCGGAACGGTCTACACTGAGCAGCAGTACGGGGACTTCGCGGTGCGCCTCGAGTTCAAGCTCCCCAAGGGCGGCAACAACGGCCTCGCCATCCGGTACCCGGCCGACGGGGACGCCGCGTACGCCGGCATGACCGAGATCCAGGTGCTCGACGACAATTACGAGCAGGCGACCGGCAGCACGATCGACGCGCGCCAGGCGCACGGATCGGTGTATGGGATGATCGCCGCCCAGCGCGGTTACCAGCGGCCGATCGGCGAATGGAATTTCCAGGAAGTCACGGTCCGGGGCTCGCGCGTGCGGGTCGAGCTCAATGGCTTCGTGATCCTGGACGGCGACGTGGCGACGGTGAAGGAGTTCATGGGCAACACGCCGCATCCGGGCAAGGATCGCACCAAGGGGCACTTCGGCTTCGCCGGCCACAACGACCCCGTCTGCTTCCGCAACGTGCAGTTGAAACGGCTCGACTGAGGCGCGATTCGCCTCGACACGATTCATTCCGGCCACTGTGTGCCCGCGGGGTGCGGGCCATCCAAGAGGCGCAGCTCCTCCTGCAAACGCTCGAGGGGCAGCCCCACGACGTTCGAATAGGATCCAACAATCCCGGCCACCAGGTCGCTCCCGCGTTCCTGGATGGCATAGCCGCCCGCCTTGTCGAGCGGATTCACCGCGGCCAGGTAGGCCTCGATCTGAACCGCCGTCAACGGCAGAAACGTGACGTCCGTCGCCTCCGCGAAGAGGCGCTGCCCGCGCCCCCGCCCGTGCAGCAGGCAGACGCCCGTGACCACCTGGTGCGTCCGGCCCGCCAACTCCCGCAGCATCCGAGCCGCCTCCCCAAGGTCCTTCGGCTTGCCATACAGACGCGGCCCAAGACTCACCAGCGTGTCCGCCCCCAGCACCCGCCGCTCGGGGAATTGTCGGGCGACGGCGCGCGCCTTGCGAAATGCATTCAGCATGCTGAGTTCACGCGCCGTCAACTCCTCCCGGTGCACCTCCGCGACGCGGGCGGGGCATACCGCGAAAGCGATCCGCAGCCCGCGCAGCAACTCCTCGCGGCGCGGCGACGCCGAGGCCAGGATCAGCGGGTCATGGTCCATGTGAAGCGTTGACCCTCAACGGTGGAATGCGCACGGAGACCATGAACCGGTCTGTAGCCGCCGACGTGAGTCGGCGCTGATTCCTGTCTTCGGCGGAGCGAGATGGCGCGGACTCACGTCCGCGGCTACGGTCCATGGGAGAGGTGCCTTCAACGGTGGAATGCGCACGGAGACCATGAACCGGAGTCCCTCGCTCCCATCGTAATCGTAATCCTCTGTCGCCGATTGGATTCTGAATGGTCCCAGCATACGCGACAAAGACCCGTCACCCCGCCCCTCTGCCAATCCGATGGGATGGGGGCGGCCCGCTTTGCGGGACGGATGAGGGTGACGGTGCATCTAAAGTCCGGAAGACTACGCAACTCTCCCGGCATCGGGTGTTCGGGATAGGTAATGGCATTCGGACATTTCCTGCAGTCGTTTGGCGGCCTGCTCGGGGGTGATGTCACGCTGGGCTTCGGCCAGCATCTCGTAGCCAACCATGAACTTCTTGATGTGGGCCGATCGCAACAGCGGAGGATAGAAATGGGCGTGAAGCTGCCAAGGGGTCGCGTCGTCGTCGCCCCCGGGCGCGCCGTGCCATCCCATCGAGTAGGGAAACGATGTCTCGAAGAGATTGTCGTAGCGCGTCAGGAGACGCTTGAGAACACCCGCCAGATCCGCCCGCTCGCTCGCATCCAGTTCAGGCAGGCGCCGCACGTGGCGCCGCGGCACAAGAAGGGTCTCGTAGGGCCACAACGCCCAGAAAGGCACCACAGCCAGCCAATGGTCGGTCGAAACAACAACGCGCTCGCCCCGCTGGCGTTCGCGCTCGGCATAATCGATGAGCAGCGGCGCACCCTGCGTCTGGTAATAGGCGCGCTGGGAAACGTCTTCGAGCCGCGCCTCGTTCGGCAGGCTCGACCCGGCCCAGACCTGGCCGTGGGGGTGCGGATTCGAGCAGCCCATCATGGCCCCCTTGTTCTCGAAGACCTGGACCCAACGGTAATCCCTCAGGAGCTCCGATGTCTGATCCGCCCACACATCCACCACCCGCTCGATGTCGGCCTGCTCCATCTCGGGCAGCGTCAAATCGTGGCGCGGAGAGAAGCAGATCACACGGCACGTCCCCCGGACGGATTCGACGCGCATCAGGGGATCATCGCCCGGCGTCTCCCCCGCCGGGGTCTCCGGGAGCAACGCCGCAAAGTCGTTGGTGAACACGTATGTGTGGGTGTACTGAGGGTTGTGCGCGCCATTGGCCCGGGCGTTGCCGGGACAAAGGTGGCACTTGGACTCGAACCGCGGGCGCCGCTCGTCCGCCGTGTGCTCGCGATGCCCGTGCCAGGGACGCAGCGTTCGGTGCGGCGACACGAGCACCCATTGGCCGGTCAGCGGGTTGAGTCGTCGATGCGGATGGTGTTCCGATTGAAAAGTCACAGCGGCGACTCTCCTAGAAGCTCCGCCGCAACAAGTAAAGTTTGAATTCTAGCCTGGCGCGATCAACACCACGAACTCACCGCGCAAGGAGCGCGCCTTGGCTTGCTCGATCAACTCGCCCGGCGTGCCACGCAGGAATTCCTCGAATTTCTTGGTCAGTTCCCGCGCCAATACAACCTGGCGCGCGGGGAAGACCTGGGCCAACTCGCCCAGCAACCGCGCGACGCGATAGGGCGATTCGTAGAGCACCAGCGTGCCGGGCACGCCGCTCAGACGCTCGAGTTCCTTCCGCCGCTGCCCGGACTTGTGCGGCAGAAAGCCGACGAAATGGAACTCGTCCGTCGGCAGTCCGCTGGCCGTCAGCGCCGCCACAAGGGCGCATGGGCCGGGCACAGGCTCGGCACGAAAACCCGCGTCCAGCACCGCCCGCACCACCCGCTCGCCGGGATCGCTGATGCCCGGACTCCCCGCGTCGGTGATCAGCGCCACCGTCCCGCCCTCACGCAGACGCCCGAGGATCTGTCCGCTGCGCCGCGCCTCATTGAACTGGAAACAGCTCAGCAGAGGTTTGCGAATCTGGAAGTGATGCAGCAATTGTCCCGAATGTCGCGTGTCCTCCGCCACCACGACGTCGCACTCGCGCAACACGCGCAAGGCGCGGCAGGTGATATCTTCGAGGTTGCCGATGGGCGTTGCGACCAAATAGAGCGTGCCAGGACGGAGGGAAGGCAGGGCAGTCGGTTCCATGCGCCCATTCACTCACGAAACAGACGCCTTGGGGAGAATATTCCCCGCGCATATGGTATGGGAATACACAGAGGACGGTCCTCGGAAAGCGGCGGTAAACCGCCGCACTCCACACGCTCCGCGACCCCGACGCCGACCAGAGCATGGGCGACTGCCACAACGAACGCCGGCCCAATGAGTTGGACACCCTCGACAGCACTGCTCCGAGAAACCACTCAGAAACTTTGAATAGGTTGCAGCGTATGCGCGGCCGCGGGACTTGGCGTCTTCGGCACCCGCGTCCGGCGCGCCGAACCCTATGGTGTCCTCCCGCCCATCCGTGGAATCCGTGGTCCAGAAACAAGCCGAGAATCAGCCCCGGATCACACGGATGAGACGGATCAAGCCGTATCCGGTGATCGGTCCTGCTGGCTTCGCCTGCGGTGGGGTGTGAACTTCTTCTGCTCATCAGTGGTGCGGCGGTGAATGTGGAATCCTTGAACCATTTGACCCGGCAGACAACTGGACCTGTCCTCGACCAGTCTCACGATTCAAGGATTCCACGGCCGTGCCTCCCCGGCATTCACGGTGTGGTGCCCGTGACGAAGTAGTTGTCCAGGATGACCTCGTCGTGGGTTGCAGGATCGTTGTTGGGACCAGCGACCCAGAGGCCGACGAAACCCTCAGTAAAAGCAGAAGCTATGGACGTGTGCTCCGCAATGATCTCTTTGGTGATCAGACTCCGCACCCGGAGACGCAGACTCTGACCGACGCAGGAGAACTCGATGCGGTAAGGGGGTGGGTTCGCCTCAATCCTGAAGGCGGGGCCCCGTCGCTCAGTGCCCCCATCAAATATAGAAGTTCCAACGTTGCCCTGAATGGCCTCGCGGTTGAGAATGAACCCCCCAAAGTATCCAGTATTGGGGTCGAAACGGCCTCGTGCGAACACGTAGACTGTAATCGTCCTCCTGGTGCTGCTTGTCATGCTGAGCACGTCCACCGAGGTGTAGAAGTCGCCGACGACAACATCCTCCGGGGGTAGAATGGCGACGCCCCCGATCGTGGCGCCGGTTCGGGATACCTGAATCACGCCGTTGCTGAACGTGACGTTCTCCCCGGGATCCTGAAAGAAGATCCTATACTCTTGCCTCGTCGCGAACGGCTGTTTTGCCTCGCTCAAGTCATCGATGAAGTGCGTGCCATACACCAGCTTGAAGATTTGTTGGCTTTGGGTCGTGGGCACCGTGATGCAGAGCTGTCCAAACTGCTTCGCAATCGGCGCGGGGTAGGGAGTCCACACAGAAGGGTCAACTGAATCGGCGCCGACCACGATCATCTCATCGACGGTGTCGTGGGGCCACGAGAGGGTAACCGTTTTTTCGATAGTCAGAGTGGTCGCCACGCCGGTCCGCGACTCAAGATTGTCGAAAAGCACCCATGCCGGTCCCTGCTGTCCGTCCGTGTCGTGGGCCATCCCCAAACCGACAACCTCTAAGTCCCCCCGGTAGGGCGGACCGACGTCCGGTCCGAAGATGTCCCAGCCGTGCGGCAAGGGGTCCGGAACGCCCCAGTCGCTGGCGGGAGTGTCCCGCACCGTACGCTGGAATAGCGTTTCACCGGTCGAGAGATTGAAGATCGTGGTCTCGATCAACAAGTCATCACGGCCGGGCCTAAGCGCGAGCATTAAGACCCCGCCCAGGTAGTCCTGCGACTGTGTCTCCCAGAATGCCACGCTGAAGCCGTCGGTAGGCGACCACTTGAGCAGGGCGATCTCGTTTGCGTCTCGCATCAGTATATACTCACCCCCCTTGGTGTCCATGGTGATCAGACAGGCGAACACGTTATCGCGGCTCAGACCCGCCAAATCCGCCCGCAATTTGAGGGTCTGCTCCTGGTGCAGGGGGAGGCTCCGCGAGTAATAGACGTTGCACACGTGGGGGAACAGGTTGGCCGGGTCGGTCGGCGTCGTGAAGTGCGCCGAGATGCGCAAGCATTTGCTGACCAGCTCGGCCAAGGCCGGCGGTTCGCTGGGAGCCGTGGGAGGATTCCATCCATCCCATAGAGGCTGATCGCCGTCGAAGTCGTCGATCACCGCGGCGACAGTAACTGGGGGTGACAGAGCCACGGCTGCGAGGACGAAACCCGCGACCAGCGTGGCCCATCTTCCGCCACCGCGGTGGCGGACGTAACCGAAGGGTTTGTTGGCATTCATTGTTGGGTCCTTTCCGTTTGTTTGTTTTGTTACGACGAGAGCCCAGCCGACAAAACGCGCGACACAAAACAGGCGAGTCTGGCCCGCACACGGACCGGCTCGGCCATCGCCGGTTGTGCCGGGTTCTCCGGATTCAATCCCGCGTTGCGGTTGGCGGTTGCAGTCGTTGTTCATGTCCTGGCCACCGGCTGACCGACCTCAGGGCTGGTGGCCATGAGCGGTTAAACGGGGGGAATCCGGGAATCTTTCAGAAATACTCGAAGTCGCCGAAGCAGCACGCCCAGAGGTGCCGCTTCCCTCTTGGCAAGTCATTGATAACCGACAGAAAATCCGAACCGAACTTCCAACGCTCAACGTTCAACGCCCAAGTTTCAACGAACCGTTTCGTTGGACGTTGAGCGTCGGGAGTTGAGCGTTACACGTTTCCTGGTTCACTCTGGAATACCTGTGCTGTCACTGTTTTCCTCTTCGATGATTGTCTTCGATCACGTCCCGCGCAAAGCGGTGCTGAAGCACACGCACTCTCCCGCAATGCGGGACTCCGGGTGCTCGGTCGCGGGCGTCGAGGTTGCGAAGCGTCTGAAGTGCGTGCGGTTCACCGCCGCTTTTCGATGACAGTGATCGGTGACATTCGACGGAAAGCGGTCTTGAAGCAGCCGCACTTCATCTCCATCTCCACCGTCCCCCCTTCCGGGCGGTTCGACTGAGCTCGCCGAAGCTGGCTCGGCTGAGCTCGCCGAAGCCATTGGTCAGGGAATCCTTGAGCCAGTCACAGAGCGGAATGAACCTCGGTCTGTCCACCACGGATGTCGCGGCTCAAGGATTCTCGTGATGTCCGTTTAGCCTATTTCGTCGCGTTGACCGTGGTGATCGTGCCCTCGATGTCGGCTCCGCCAGGGAAGGGGCGGATGCTGTCGATGACTCCTGTCGCGCCGGCGAAGCGGCCAGTGCCCTGCTCGGGAAGGAACTTGATGTCGGTGACGTAGCTCCCGTCCGATTGCGGGATGGCTGTGCCCGCCCAGACCAACCTGTCGCCGTTGGCGGTCGTTTCATACGCCATCAGATAGAGGATCTTGCCGCTCGGATTCTGGTCGTTGGGGTAACGGTGCACGTTTTCGAAGCCAACCGCATTGCCTTTCCCGCCGACATTGCTGTGCGTGTACAAATGGACCACGCCCGACCAAACTTCGGCGCCGTGGGCGGTCCGTCCGTCAACGAAGAACGGCTGCGGGAGGGCTCCGAGGTTCAGAGGTGTCACAAGGAACTCCGTGAACGTCCCCTTGTACGGTTTGGTGTCACCGGCCTGGGCGGTGCCCACGGACAGCCCCCACGCCACCGCGGCGGCGGCCACCAGGCCGCCCCAACGAATGATACGATTCCTGCTTTTCATGGTTTTGTTTTGACTCCTTGCCGCGCACCGATCCGAGTCAGCGGAAGTGACCGTTGGCACGGGTGACCCCGGCTCTCGGTTGTGTGTCCGCCCTGGCCGATGCGTAACTGGGTCAGCCAGGGCGCAATGTGAATTGTTAGCGAGGCTCTGCCTCAGACCGAAGGAGCATGTCACCAATTCGTTTACGCAGGGTTTTGGCCATGGTAACCGACAGTCGACGCCTCGCTAAGGGGTGCCGCTGCGCGGCGCAAAAACGTGACTCATTCATTGGAGATTTTGAAAAGGAAGTCACTCCAGCCCGCATGGATCCGCATTCTGGAGTCTTCAGCTTCGCGATGACCACAAGCGATTCCGACGAGTCTTGTGATGTTCATGACCGGTTGAACGGGGGAACCCGGGGCATCTTTCAGAAAAAGCCGAGAATTCGCATAGGGGCGCAGCCAGCGGCATGCCACAGGGCCAACGGCCCGGCCCGAAGCCAGCCCAGGGCAAGCGACGGTTCTGGCCTGCGTGCCTGCTTCTCCCGAAGGCTCCGAGCCCCTGGCGATCGAGCATGGTCAGAGACGCAGGCCGGAACCGGGCGCGTTTCTCCGGCTTGCGCCCCGTCCGGGATTTCGGTAAGGATATGCCTGTTCCCTGGAAAACAGGAGGGCGCCCATTCGAGGGCGTCATCGGAGCCTATGGCAACGCCGACCCCAGAGCCGCCCGCGGAGCGTCAGGGAAATGGGACAACCGCGCAGGGCGCGTCGCCGTCTCGAGCCACGGCTGAGGCGCCGACGCCGCGGTCTGCTTCAGCTCCCCCTTCGATTCCCGATCACGAGGTCCTCCGGCGCATCGGGCGCGGCGCTTACGGCGCGGTCTGGCTCGCCCGCAACGTGATGGGGACCTACCGCGCGGTGAAGATCATCGATCGGGGCGACTTCAGCCGGGACCGACCCTTTACGCGCGAGTACGAAGGTTTGCTCAAGTATGAGCCCGTTTCCCGTTCGCACCCGAACCTGATGCAGATTCTCCACGTCGGGCGGCGCGGGGAGTACTTCTACTACGTGACGGAACTTGCCGACGACGCCGGGGCAGCGCCAAGAGCGAAGGGGGAAGGGCAGGAGACAGGCGACAAGGGGCAGGAGGCAGCGCTCGGGGGCACATCGGCGATGGCGTCTCACGAGGAGCCCCTCACCCCCGCCCTCTCCCCATCCGATGGGGAGAGGGTGGCGAAGCCGGGTGAGGGGAATCGGCCCAGGTTCACCGCCCCTGCCCCGTTGCGCGGCGACGAGGTTGCGTCCTACGTGCCCCGCACGTTGCAGGAGGACCTGGAACAGCGCGGGCGGTTGCCGGTGAGGGAATGCGTGGTGTTGGCGACGGCGCTGGCGGCGGCGCTGAAACACTTGCACGATCACGGCCTCGTTCACCGGGACGTGAAGCCCTCGAACGTCATCTTCGTCCATGGCGTGCCGAAGCTGGCCGACATCGGGCTCGTGGCGACGGTCGGCGATTCGGGGTCGATTGTCGGCACGGAGGGTTACCTGCCGCCGGAAGGACCGGGGAGTCCACCGGCGGATCTCTACGCCCTGGGCAAGCTTCTGTACGAAGCGTGCACGGGGATGAATCGCGGGGATTACCCGCGCCTGCCGCCGAACCTGAGTGAACTGCCGGATGCGGCGGACCTGCTCGAGTTCAACGAGATTCTGTTGCGCGCGTGCGCGAAAGACACCGGCCGCCGGTACCACCGGGCGGACGATCTGCTGGCCGATCTCGCCCTGCTCGAACGGGGCGCGTCCGTGAAGCGGCTGCGCCGGTTGGAACGACACCATGCGCTGCTGCGTCGAGTCGGGGTGGCGGTGCTGGCGATCGGGCTCTTGGTTTCAGCGGCGTGGTGGCAGAGCTGGCGGGCCGGGCGAATCGCCCAGCGTCACCTCGCTCGATTGCACCTGAGCGAAGGCACGCAGCGCATGGTCGGGGGCGACTACACGGACGCGCTGCCCTCGCTGGTGGCGGCGCTCGATTTGGACGCCGGCGATCCAGTCCGCGAGGCTGCCCATCGGGTCTGCATCGCGAGTGTTCTCGCACGTTGCCCGTTGCCGGTGGGACATTTCTCGGTGCCCGAGTCCAAGGTTTTGGCGGCCGACCTGAACCCGGACGGCACTCTGTTGGCGACGGCTCACGAGGACGGCTGGGTGCGGCTGTGGAACACACGCTCGGGCGAACGGATTCGAGATCGAGAGTTCCGGGATAATTTCCCGGTCACGCTCTGCCAATTTGTGCCGCCGGGAGACCGGCTGCTAACGATCACTCTGGGACAGAAAGCCCGTTTGTGGAACCTGACACATCCAGAAGACGCTCCGATTGTCTTTGACCAGATGGTGGGTGCCATGTCGGACGGATACATGTTGGGCCTGATGGATGATATCTCCGAGACCGCCATCGAGGCGTACCTCTCGAAAGGGCGTCATCGCTGGGTGCAGACCAACCTTTTCACTGGGCCGTTAGAGAATGTGACGCTGGGCCTGAGGCTGGTCGGTCACGGTGACACCTTGGCCGTCCATTACACCGTGCGGCGCGGCCCGCCAGACGGCGGAATCGTGTGCGCCGGCGAGTTCTTCGATTCGCCCAAGCCAGACCCCTTCGCCCGTGGCCGCGATGATCCGCCAGGCCCCATCTGGGGGCGACACTTCCTCGGGCTCGAGCACGGTTCCACCGGCGACCGGCCCGGCGATGCGGGTCAAGTGGTGTGGGACAATGTGAAGGTGCGTCGGTATCCTTCCGATCAACCGCCCGCCTCGACGCCGTGGCGCGTGTTGGACGATTTCTCGGCGGGCGTGTCGAGCAATTGGTTTGTCATCACGCCACCCGGCTCGAACAGCACCTGCCAGGGGATTAGCGGGCAAATGCGGTTGTTGTGGGCGGACCTGCCGCGCGGGCGCATCGCGGGACCAGGCGTTTTCTGGATGGATTTGTTTGAGGTCAACCCCGGGCACACGCTCGAGGTCGAGGTGGACTTGATTTCGGCTTCGGCCCCGCACCGCATGGTGGCGCTGGCGATCTTCCGCCCTCGGCTGCCAGCGCTGATCGCCCGGTCTCAGCCGTTCATACGCCATGGCCGCTGGATGGTCTCAACCTGGTGGGACAAGTCGGTTCGGTTTCGGGACCTGGCGACGGTACGGTCTGGTATCGCCCAGGACCCGGTGCGCACGCCTCCGTTGGACCTGCGCTTCGGTAATACGGACTTCGACCACGATGTGAGTCCCCATGGGAAGTATTACGCGCGGGTCGAGCGCGGGGACCGGGACTCGATGTACCGGAAGCGAGCTTCGGTATGGGACCTCGGGACTCGTCGTGACGTCACCTCGCCGCACTGGGCACGAAAGAACGCCAGCGGCACACGGTTCAGTCCGGACGGTCGCTTTCTGGCTCTGACCCACGCCGACGGTATCGACCTGATCCGCACGCCCGAGTGGGAGTCGGCGCAATCGCTCGCGACGGGCGTGTCCTATGCCATGCCGCGGTTCAGTTCGAGAGAAACACGGCTGGCGGCGGTGCGCAACGGGGACGAGGTGGTGGTTTGGGACCTGGGGGACACCGGAGAGCCACCGGTGTCGTTCATGCACCACTTCGAGGTCAAGCGTATCGCCTTCAGTCCCGATGGTTGTTTCCTAGTGACGAGTTCGGCTGACGGGCTTCTCTGGGTGTGGGACGCCATCCGGCAGGAGCAGTTGGGCCCGCCGTTGCCGGGCCACGAGGCCCAGTTCAGCCCCGACGGGACTCGGTTGCTGGTTGTGGGGGCCGAAGGCGGCGTCTGGTTATGGGACCTGAGCCGCGTGATCGATGACAGTCTGGCGGTTCCGCCCCTGCGCGCCGAGCAGAGGTCGGCAATGTCTGCCGATGGCGCCATGACAGCGACGATCGTCGGGCAACGAATCGAGATCGACACCGCTACCGGTCCCCACTCGGTGGCCCCCCCGGCCCAAGCGCCCTTGCGCCGTGTGGCCTTCAGCCCCGACAACCGGCACCTAATCGCCGAGGATGTGAACCTGTACGCGTGGGTCTGGGACACCCGCACCTGGACGCTCACCGGGCCACCGCGGCGGGTACGATACGATGCGACCCTGACCCACCATTGCGTGCCAAACCTCTCCACGGAGGGCCGGGATTGGCAGACCCTATCGGGCGTGGCGGCCCTCCTGGGCGGACAGCGGCCCGATGGCGAGGGGGGAATGGTGCCGGTGGACGAAACGGAAAAGTCGCGGCTTCTCAGCGCCGTGAAGCGCGCCTTTCCCGCCGAGTTCGGAACCGACGAACAGCACCACGCCCGCTGGCACGGACACCAGGCCGCAGCGGCCGAACACGCGATGGACTGGGACGCCGCCGTCTTCCACTGGCAGTTCGTGCTCGACAGCACATCCGAAGGCCCAGTTTCCGACTCGCCAAATCCCAATCACCAATCGGAAACGTCCGATCTCCCATTTCCCATCTCCGATCTCCCATCTCCGATCTCCCATCTCCGATCTCCGATTTCCCCAGCCCTCCGTCTTGCCTACGCCCGCCAGGCGGCCGAGGCCGTGCGTCAGGCCATCGTTGCCGGGAAGTCCCGTTGGTCGGCGAAGCTACCTCGACAACCGTGGGCCACCGCCGAGATGCTCGATTTGGGCGGCTACTACACCTCGCCGTTGGGCGAGCGGCTCGGGACCAGCCAGTTGGGCGTCCGCTTCCGCGAGTTGCCGCGTGGGGTGCATGTCCTGGGCGGAACGGCCTTTGACGTGCGCGGCTTCCTCGAGCTTGACCAGACGAATCCGGTCACCATTCCCGTCGGCCGTGCCTGTCAGCGCCTCCATTTCCTCCACGCGACCAGAGGCAAGGCTTTTCAGAGCCACCGCGTGCCCGCCGCCCGGTATCAAGTGACCTATGCCAGTGGCGCTCAAGTCTCGGTGGACCTGCAGGACCCTGAGGATGTGCCGTCGTATCGAGCGGACACTTTTTGGGCGGTGTCCGAGTTGGCGTGGCCAGGTATGTCGCCCGAACTGAATTGCGCCTTGGTTTGGTCGGGGTGTGCCCCCGGTCCGGGGCGACACAAGCAACCGCTGTTTCTCACGCGGATGACCTGGACACTGCCGGCGAGCCACCACGCGGAGATGGTCCAGTCGATTGAGTTGCAGGCCAGTTCGCCCGTCTCCGCACCCCTGGTGTTCGCGATCACCGCGGAATAGAAAATCTCTGAAAGAAATGCGGAATTCGTCCGTTGAACTGGCCTAGCCCGGTTATTTCGCACGCTTCGCCAGGAACCGTAACCGGGCTAGTTGCCTGAGCCCGGATGGGCATTGACCATGGACTTCCGGCGGACAGATTCGCTGGCGACCAATGCCAGTTTGTTGGAACGACTGAAGGACCTGGAAGACCAGGCCAGTTGGCAGGAGTTCTGCGCCACGTATCGCAACTTGATCTTCTCCTTCGCGCTCCGGCACGGCTTGTCCCCCACCGAGTCCGAGGAAGTGGTCCAGGAAACGGTCATCACCGTAGCGCGAAACCTGCCTCAATTCCGGTACGATCCGAAGCGGTGTTCGTTTAAGACCTGGCTGTTCAACCTCACCTTGTGGCGCATCCGCGACCAACTGCGCCGGCGTCGCCCCCAAGCCGCCTCGATGCAGCACAAGCCGGGCGAAACCGACCGAACTAGCACCGTCGAACGGATCCCGGGACCCGAGGGAGCGCAACCGTCTGTCCTGTGGGAGGAAGAGTGGAGGAAGGACCTTTTCGAACGGGCGTTGGACAAGGTGAAGGCGCACGTGGAAGAGAAGCGATTTCAGATCTACGACCTCTATGCGCTGCAGGGTTGGGGCGCCCGGGACGTGGCGCGCAGCCTCGGGGTGAGCCTGGCACAGGTCTATTTGACCAAGCATCGCATCTCAGCCCTCCTGAAGAGGGAGATCCAACGGCTGAGGAACGAGTAAGCGGTTGCGCGCCAATTGATGGCGAGCGTTGGCGGCTGTCTTTCACCTCAACGGACTTCACTCTTCGAATTCTCCTCGACGTGGACGGCTTGCTTTGGCGACAGACGGCCTAACGAAGAGGGCGGGTGCCTCACGGACGCCGGACCAGCCGGTAGAAGACGGCGATCGCCGGCAACCGGTCATCGTCGAACTGGATCTCGTCCGCACCCGCGGTGAAGGTCTTGATATCGACCCAATCACCGCTCAGCAGGCTGGTCGTGGACTGGACCGTGCAGGCTACCCCTGGAAGGCTGGACCACCTCAACCGCACTCCCGACGCTCCCCGCTCGGCTTGCAGCGACAACTCGAAGAGGTGAAAGGCCTCGCGAAACGTGAGTCCGCTGATCACGTCGATAGTGTGGCCGATCACGGCAAGGTCGGCTCGGCACTGGGGCGAGGCTTTCCCCTCGATTCGACTCAGGAGTGTCAGAGCCTCGGCGTAACGATACGCAATCTCCTGCACCATGTACCCAGTCGACAGAAACGCGTCGTCTCGAGTCAGCCACATCGGCGCCGAACCGGCAACGACCGTGGCCGCGTACTTGCGCAACATGGCCTCGGCCATGTTTGGTGTGTAGGCGCCCACATGCGAGATCTCGCCGTTGTAGCAGGAGCCCATGTATCCGAAGAACCGGCGGTTCTTCGCCGGATAGGCCGTGTCGCTCACATCATCCCGGTGAATAAAACGTTGAGAACTCACAGAGTTCCTGAATCGCGTCGAAATTCATCAACATCTTCTGCGCCGTGAGGTCGCGCGACCGGTCCCTCCGCAAGTGCCCGGGCGGCTCGCCGGTCCGAACGATCTCGATCCGTGCTGAGCCGTGTCCGCGTGCGCGCGGCCCGGCCTACATCCGTCCCCGCTGGCGATTGGCCTCGAACAGAAAAGCGGCGGCGGCGCTGGCCACATTGAGGGAGTCGACGCCAGGCGGCATGGGGATGGCGACGCATTCGTCGCACGCCGCGCGCACCGCGGGGGCGATTCCGTCGCCTTCGTTGCCGAAGATCAGGCAGCAGTCCCGGGCAAGATCGGCCTGGGCGATGGTGCGCCGGTCGGTGTGCGGATGCGCGGCGACGCAGCGCATGCCCCGGCCACGCAACTGAACGAGCGCGGCGCACAGGTCGTTTGTTTCGACCACGGGGAGGTCGAAGACAGTGCCCATCGAGCTGCGAACGGCGCGCCGCAAATAGGGGCTGCTCGAAGTCTCGCCCACAATCAGCGCGTGCGTGCCAAAAGCGACGGCGTTCCGGACCACCGCGCCCAGATTCTCGGCATTGGCCAGTCCATCCACGGCCACAAAGAGCCTGGGGCGCCCGCTGCGTTGCCAGGCCGTCTCGACCGCCAGCGGTTCGGGCATCCGCCCGACCGCAAGCACGCCCTGATACATCGAGTAGCCGGCCAACCGCTCGAGCAGAGGGCGCTCGGCGGTATAGACGCGAATGGCGGGCGCGCGCGCTTCGAGCAGAGGCCGCATCGCCTCGGCGTGATGCGCGGGCATCAGGGCCGAAAGCACATCAAGTTCGCTCTCGAGAAGCCGCCGCACCACCTTTTCTCCTTCGGCGACAAAGATGCGCTCGACGAAATGCTCGTGCGGCAGGCGCATGGTGCGATAGGCCGCCAGCTCCGGCAGATCGAACGATTCAATGGGTTGGAAGCGGAGCATGATGGCCTCAAGATTCCTCGAGGCACTCGCGCACGTAGCGGGCCAGGGCGTCGGGAGAGAACGGCTTCGGTAACAGGCGCGCGGCGGCCAGCGCCTGCCATCTCCCGTCGTCGAAATCCATCCCGTAACCGGTGCTCAGGATCACCCGCAGGTCGGGGCGCTCCGCCTGGAGACGCTGGGCCAGCTCGCCGCCGTCCAAACCGCCTGGCAGAACCAGATCGGCAATGAGCAAACGAATGGCGGCGCCGTGTCTGCGCCAGAGCCGGGTGGCTGACGTCCCGTTCTCGGCCGCCAGCACCCGGTAACCGGCTCGTTCCAGGACCTGCCGGGCCAGATCGCGAACGGCAGATTCGTCCTCGACAAGCAGGATCGTCTGGCGGGCGCCCTCGGGCGCCGGGGCAAGTTTCGATTTGGACACCGCGGGCTCCGATTTGACCACGGCAGGCAGGAACACGCGAAACGTCGTTCCGCGCCCCTCGGCGGAATCGACCTCGATCCAGCCCTGATGTTGCTCGACGATGTGACGCACGGTGGCCAGACCCAGCCCCGTCCCTTTGGCGACACTCTTGGTGGTGAAGAACGGCTCGAACACCCGCCCGAGATTCTCCCGAGGAATCCCCCGTCCGGTGTCGCGGACGGTCAGACACAGGTAATCGCCGCCCGCGGCCGCGGGCTGCAGGCTTGCCGGCGGCTTGCGCACATAGCGCAGTTCGGTCGTCAACGTCAACCGCCCGCCCTGGGGCATCGCGTCGCGCGCGTTCGCGCCGAGGTTGAGGATCACCTGTTCAATCATGCCGGGGTCGGCCCAGACCAACCCCAGCCCCGGCGCGCATTCAAGTTCGAGCTGGATCTGTTTGCCAAGCATGGGGCGCAGAAGCCGGGCGACGCCCCCGATCAACTCGTTGAGATCCACACGCCGGGCCTCGAATTGGCGCTTGCGACTGAAGGTGAGCAACTGGCGCGTCAGTTCCGAGGCCTGCGCCACGGCCTCGCTGATCCCGGCCAGGGAGGTTTGAGCCTGCGGCGACAGCCGGCTGCCCAGCGGGATGAGGCTCTGGTGGCCTTGGATGACGGTGAGGATATTGTTGAGGTCGTGCGCAACACCGCGGGCCAGAAGGCCCATCGCTTCAAGCTTCTGCGACTCGCGCAGATCGGACTCGAGACGCTTCCGCTCGGTGACGTCCATCATGATCAGCAGGCGGCTCGGCTGATCGCCAAAGTCAAAGTCGTCCACCGAGATCAGCATGTGCCGGAGATCGCCGGCGCGCGTCCGGAGCGGGACCTCGAAGCTGGGCATTCTGCGCGCCGGTCGACGCGCGGCGGGCGGCATGAGGGCCGGCTGATCTTCATCCCAGATTTCGAGCTCGGCCAGAGTCCGTCCCAGCAGTTCCTTGCGCTCATACCCGATGAGCCGCCAGAAGGCGGGGTTGGCCTCGATCAGACGGTGATCGGGGAGCGAACAGATGAGGATCGCAGCCGGGCTGGATTCGAAGATGCGGGCGAGCTTTTCGCGCGCCGCTTCGAGTTCCGCCTGGATCCGGTTGGTGAGTGTGCGGTCGCGGATCAGCCACTGTTCGGCCGGCTGGTTCTCCCAATGAAGCGCGAGGCAGGCGACCTCGGCGTCCACCACACCGCCATCGAGGCGCACCAATTCGAGTTCCACGGGGCGGCGCGAACCGTCGCGAGACAGATCCTCGAGTCGCTCCTGGGCGTCCGGATGCACCAGGCTCGCCAGGGGGCGCCAGCACAATTCGTCGGGTTGGTTTGCCCCGAGCAATTCGAGCGCCGCCGCGTTGGCAAACCGGACCATGCCATCCTGATGCACCAGGACAGCCAGCGGTGCTGCGTCCACCAGATTGCGGTAGAGCGTCTCGCTGTCCCGCAGCGCCTTCTCGGCCCGGCGGCGCCCGGTGACATCCACCTCCATGCAGAACATGTCCACCACCCGGTCCTCCTCGCGAATCGGAATCAGACTCGCGCACATGCACCGGCGGCTGCCGTCCGCGCACGCCACTCTCCAATCCGCCGGCGCCGCGCCGTGCCCGGTGTCCCAGGCCGACTGCAAGAGCCGTTCGAAGGCCGCTGCTTCCTCCCCTTCCAGCAGCAGGTCGGACAACCTGTGGTTGAGGGCGCGCTCCGGAGCGAACCCGTACAGGCCGGTCGAGGCCGCATTCCAATAGCGCACCAGGCCGGCACGATCCACACGCTGAATCGCGACCAGCGGCGTCGCCTGCAACGAGGCGTGAAACCGACGCAGGGTGTCGATGATTGCGTTCTTGGCCTGGCGATGCTGCCAGCCTGCGCGCAGCCGGGCGATGCGGAGCGCCACGTTCCCCGCCAGGCCTTCGAGCGCATGCAGTTCCTCGGGGCCGGCCGTCGCTTTGCTCCGCAACTTGATGTGCAGCATCCCCAACACCTCCCGCCCCTCCCGCAAATGCAGACTCACCAAACCGGAGGCGTCGCGCGCCCCCGATCCTCCTGCGGCCCCAATCGGACAGCGCGTCCGCGGCTCCGCGCCGCACGCAACGCATGCGGACGCGGCGGATACATTGCCCGCGCCGCACGAGGCGGACAGACGGAATTCGCCTGGCGAACCTTCGGGCTTGAGGCAGATCCAGACGGCGCGATAACCGCCGCGTCGCGCCAGCAGCCGGCACACATCACGAGCCAGCGTGGATTCGTCGCGGCCGTTGATGAGGGTGCGCGCGCATTCCATCAGGAGCGGCGCCAGTCGCGCCCACGGGCCGGTGTCGGCCTCCGGGGCAGACCGGGAGACTGCCGTGGCGCTTGGATTGGCGCGCGCCTTTCCCCTCATGGCCGATGTGCCCGCGCGTATTCGCTGAGTGCCCTCAGGTTGGCCTCCGGCGTGCCTCGGGGGATCTCGCATCCGGCGCCCACGATGAAGCGGGGGCCCGCCTGCCGATGACAGAGGCCAATGGCCGTCGTGACGGCCTGCGCCGTGCCGTCGCGCATCAATGCAACGGGGTTGAGATTGCCCAGGAGCACCTGATGCGGACCCATGTGCGCGCGGCCTTCGTCGATGGGCGCGGGATAGTCGAGGTCGACGATCTCGCATCCGAGGCGTCCCATGCCGTCGAGAATGCGGCGTGTGTTGCCGCAGATGTGCAGGCGGACGCGTGTCCCCATGGCGTGCAAGCCATCGACGAGCCGCTTCTCGCTCGGCCAGACGAATTCCTCGTAGATCTGCGGGCCGACAAGCGACGCCGCGGCATCGCCCACACCCATCAGGTCGATGCCCGCGTCGACCTGGGCGCGGGCGAACCGCAGTTCCATGTCGATCACGAAATCGAACAGGTCCCGGACGAACGGGGGATCGTCGAAGAAATCCGTCATGAGCGTGTTGATCCCCCGCAGGTCCGCCGCCTCCGCGCAGGGCCCCTCGATCCAGCCTTCGATCAGCTTGTCGTTTCCGACCTTGCGTTTGAACAGAGCCGCCGCCCGCACGCGGTCGGTCATGCGTCCGCCGCCCAGCGGATCAGGCGGCTTGAGGCGCCTCAAGACCGATTTGTCGGCCAGGAGCGCCTCGGTCTCGACCAGTGCCGGCGGCTGATCGTCGAAATACTGGACCGTGGCGCCGCAGTCGGCGGCTTCGCGCGCCGGATCCGAAATGCAGGAGACGTAGTCGAAGCCGAAACGCTCGGCGATGTGCAATTGGCTCTCGACCAACACACGATGGTCCCTGGCATACTCGCCGTAGCGCACTCCGGCTTCGGTGGCGGCGAAAAGCATCGTGATCGGCATCAGCGGCAAGTGGTCCACCGCCTTGCCCTCCAAATGATTCAACACGCGTGCTCGTCCGGTCATCATCTCCATGCCTGTTCCTTTCCCCGCATCTGCCCACCGCGATCCGGCCTGAGCCCTCGCTCCCAAGAGCCCCCGCCCCCGTCAACGCAGCTCACAAACCTGACTCGTCGACAACACATTTCACCGCTCAAGGACTCCAGGCACACTCGACGCTTGGGTTCGGGTTGTTCGTGTCGACGATTAGCATGACCGGACCGTCGATTCACGCAAAATCCGCGGCACACCGGAACCCGACGGTCGCGCATCGGTCGAGCCCCGGCCAGGCGAGGAGAAGCTTCGCGGCAAAGGCATTGGGCTGCGGTCCGCCGTCGAAATACCAGGCCGACCCCTCGGCTCGATAGTGCGAGCCGCCTTTCAGGAGACAAAACCGGGTGCGCCCGTCCGAGTGTTCACTCTCAGTCAATTCCCACACGTTTCCGCACAGATCGTAACACCCGAATGGCGATCGTCCGTTGGGGTAGGCCCTGACGCTCGTCGTGCACCTGGCCGGGCCGGCGTTGCAGCGGTTCGCATCGAACGCGTTGCCCCACGGATAACGCAAGGCCTCCGGTCCTTGAGCTGCATGCTGCCATTCCGCCTCCGTGGGCAGCCGCTTCCGCGCCCACCGGGCATAGGCCCGCGCATCCGACAAGTCCACATAAACGACGGGATGATCTTCCTGGCCCGCGGGCGGCGCTCCGCCGCGCCAGTGATCGAGGAAGCGCTCGGGATGCGCCGGTCGATATCCTGACTGCCTCAGGAACTCCCCGAATTGCCCGTTGGTCACCGGCGTCAGGTCGATGCCGTAGGACGCCAACGTCACCTCGCGCTCGAAGGTGATCGGCTCGTGCAGTCCCGGACCGCCTCCGCCCGAGAAGTGCGAGTGCACCGACCCGTGACATCCGCACTCGCGCAACCGAAAGACCGAACGCAAGATGAACCGCCCGCCAGGAATTCCCGCCATCTGCGGCGGCAGCGCCGCATGGAGCATGGCCCGCTTTGGCGTCGCGAGCAGGGTCGATCGCACCGGGAACGTCGTGTCGGCAGTCGCACGGGTGTTGATTCGGCCCTGGCGGCGCAGGAAACGCCCGAAGTCGGCTCCCACATGGCGATCGTCGGCCGCGAGAAACGCGCCAATCCCGCGGGCGGGAATCAGGCCGGTGACCGCGACCGAAGCGGCGCTGGCCGGGGCATCCGGCCCACCGCTGATTCGCGTCCTGCGTGTGCTCCCCTGCTCCATCGTCACGCACGCCAGAGATCCCCGAGTCAAATCATACACGCGCTCGTCCTCGCGCCGAGCCAGGCGGAGTAGCGGGCCCTCGACCGGTTGAGTCGTCCGATTCACAAGAGTCCACAAACGCCGCCCGGGCGATTCCCAGAGGCTCGCATAAACGCCAGGGCGTCCGGTGGGGACCAGCGGCGTCCATTGTTCGCCGCAAAACAGATCGGCGTAGCGGCGTTGGATGGGCAACATGGCGCGCAGGATTGCCTTGTCCCGTTCGCACCAGCCCACCCACGAGCCGAAAACGTTCTCCCAAACCATCATGCCGCTGCCGTTCATCCACGCGCACTGGAGCTCGTCCGTGTGATCCCGGTCCCACCGTTTGATCTGGTGCTGCATGTGGCGCCGCTCGAACCATTTGTTCCGCAGCACACCCGGCGCTTCGCTGTCTCTGAACCACTGCGCCCACGAAAGATGATGGTCATGGATGTGTTCGAGCGGCAGAGCCAACTCGCCTTCGAGTGCGACGCCCGGCCGCACGGAATCGAGTCTGGATCGGAACTCAGCCGCGCCCTGGCTCATGGTATCGAGAAAGATGCCGTCGGCTTCGATGGCGCCGACGATCTCCGCAAGCGCCTCGAGATCGCTTCTCCCTTCCCGACGCGTGCCCGTGTCCCAGGGGTTGTAGTCGACGAACACCGCAACGCCGTGCCGCCGCAAGCGCCGGCTCAGCCCCCGCAATCCCGCCAGCCCGCCGGGCTGATCGCGATAGCAATCGAACTGGTTGCGATCGTCCACGCCGATTCGCGGGTAGGCGTGCCACAACACCACAGCGTCAAATCCGCCGAACTCACGCTCCGATTCCTCGAGAAAGGCCTCGACGCGGTACTGTCCGCGGCGCGGATTGTAAAACCGCTCGTCGCAAAGCATCAGGAAACAACAGGAAAAGCAACAGGACACCCACGCGAAATCCGGACGCCGATACAATGCGTCCGAATAGCCGATCTCGATGCGCTGGGCCGTGCGCCAGGCTTCGAGTTGCTCGCGAAACCTCGCCCATTGCGCCGGATCGCGCGGAGCCGGAACCAGGTTCTGCGTCGGATCGAATGCGAACGAGCGGTCGGGATGCGAGTCGCCCGCTCTGGATTCCGCTGCCGCGGGCAGCACGATCCCGGCAATGGCGGCCGTCTGAAAAAACTCGCGTCGGTTCATCTGTTTTAGCCTGGACATCTCATGCTGGGACCAGAACGACGACTTGCGCGCTTGTGCTCCGTGAAACTTGCCGCAAGCAAGTCAAGTGTGTGTGCTGCGTTGAAGGGGGTCAAGGTTTGACAGACGGCGCAATCCCGTCACAGTCTGGCGCATGAAGCTGCCCTTGAACCCCGCCAGGTATTGCATCCTTCCGCTGGCGCTCGGTCTCCTCTTGTCGGCTTTCCCAGGCCTGCGTGCGGACGGCGCCATTCGCGATCCCGCCGCGGCCGTGCACGGGCTGATCCAACGCCTGCTGCCCGCGGAATCGGGTTCGTTCGCTCTCGAGGTGATTCCCGCCGACGCTGGCCGCGACGTGTTCGAAATCGAGACGCGGGATGGCAAGGTGATCCTCCGCGGCAACGACGGCGTGTCGCTCGCCTCGGCTCTGAACTGGTATCTCAAGTACCATTGTCAGTGCCATCACTCGTTCACCGGCGGAAGCCAACTGCAACTGCCCAAGCCGTTGCCGGACCTCAAAGCCAAACAGAGGCAGGTGAGCACCGCGCGTCATCGCTACTTCCTCAACTACTGCTGCTTCGGCTATTCCCTGCCGTGGCTGGACTGGGCTCAGTGGGAGCGACTGATCGATTGGATGGCGCTCAATGGCATCAACCTGCCCTTGTCTGTCACCGGCCAGGAAGCAGTCTGGCAAGCCGTGGGCCGCCGCCTCGGCCTCGAGCCAAAGGACCTCGAAGAGTTCCTGGCCGGCCCGCCTTATCTGCCCTTCGGCTGGATGGGATGCCTGGACGGACACGGCGGCCCGCTGCCGCAGTCGTGGATTGATGCCCACATCGAGCTCGCGCGGCGAATCCTCGAACGTCAGCGCGCGCTGGGCATGCGCCCGGTGCTGCAAGGGTTCACGGGACATGCCCCCGCCGCCCTCGCCCGCAAACACCCTGGTGCCCGTTTCCAGAAAATCAAGTGGTGCGAGTGGGAGACGCTCGTCCTGGACCCGTCCGACCCGCTCTTCCCAAAGGTCGCCGCCGCATTTCTCGAGGAACAGACCCGGCTGCTGGGCACCGACCATTACTATGCCGCCGACACGTTCATCGAGATGATCCCGCCCAGCGGCGACGTCGAGTATCTGAAAGCCATCGGCCAATCGATCTACAAGGGGCTCGCCCAGACCGATCCGCGGGCGGTTTGGGTCCTGCAAGGATGGCCCTTCTTCTTCGCCCGCCAGTTCTGGACCCAGCCGCGCATCGAAGCCGTGCTCGATCCGGTGCCCAACGATCGCATTCTCCTGCTCGATCTCTATTGCGAAAAGACACCCGTCTGGAGCCTGACCGAGGCGTTCTGCGGCAAACCCTGGCTCTGGTGCAATATCCAGAACTTCGGCAATCGCGTCTGGCTCGGCGGCGCCCTCGACCGCATTCATCACGACCTCTTTGCCGCGCGAAACGATCCGAAAGCCGGCCGGCTCTGCGGGCTGGGCTTCGTCAATGAAGGCCTCGATTTCAACCCCGTCGTCTACGATTTCCTGTTCGAACTCGCCTGGCGCGATCAACCGGTCGATCTCCCCGCCTGGCTGCGCGATTTCGCGCGCCGCTCTTACGGGCGCGCGAACGCCGACGCCGACAAGGCTTGGGAGATTCTCCACCAGACGGTCTACCAGGCCGCCTTCGACAACCCGGTGGCCTATACCGCCGTGCCGTCCCTGGGCGGTCCGCCGGGCACGCCCTACAGCAACGATCGCCTGGCCGCCGCAGGCCGGCTCCTGCTCAACGCCGCCGACGCATTGGGCGGCTCGGATGCGTTCCGATTCGACCTTGTGAACGTCACCCGCCAAGCCCTCGGCAACAACTCAGCCGAGTTCCATCACCAGATCATCGACGCCTATGAACGCAAGGACCGGGATGGACTCCGCTCCGCGATGGACAACTTTCGCGAGTTCCTGCAAGGCATGGACGCACTGCTCGGGACCCGTCCGGAATTCCTGCTCGGCGGCTGGCTCGAAGACGCCAGGCGCTGGGGCCGGACCGAGCCCGAACGCCGGCGGCTCGAATGGAATGCGCGCCGCGTGATCACCCTCTGGGGCGACACCACCGCCTTGCGCGATTACGCATCCCGCCAATGGTCCGGCATGCTCACCGGGTTCTACCTCGAACGCTGGGAGTTGTTCGCCAAACACCTCGATCAGGCGCTCGCGTCGAATCAGCCGTTCAATCCCGAGGCCTTTCACAAGGAAATGTTCGCGTTTGAACAACAGTGGGCCGAGGCCCCAGACCGCTATCCGCCCAACGCCCGCGGCGACAGCATCAGTCTGGCGCGGCGACTCTGGGCCAAGTATGGCGCACTCTCGACACCCGAATCGCCCAGCCTCACGACCGGCAAGCCGGCCGCCTGCTCGTCCGCGCTCGATCCGCATCCGGCGTTCCTGGCCAACGACGGACGCGCCCGTTCGACGGAGGCGTTCTGGGCGACGGATGTCGAGCGGCACCCCGGCGATGCCTGGTGGCAAGTGGACTTCGAGCAGCCGACCACGGTCGGACGCGTGATCGTCGTCGGCTACTATGGCGACGACCGGTTCTACGGGTTCAAGATCGAGACCTCGATGGATGGCGCCGAGTGGACCCTGGCCGCCGACTGCCGGGATAACCACGCCCGCTCGACCCGAAGCGGCTACACCTGCCGGTTCGAGCCGCGCCAGGCCCGCTATCTCCGCATCACCCAAACGCACAATTCCGCCAACACCGGACGCCACCTCGTCGAGGTCATGGCATTCGCCGAGTGAAAGCCGCAACAACAACCGAGCGGGGCCAGCCCTTAGGAGTTAAATTTCCCCATGCCATCTTGGACAACCACGGCGAAAGTTGTTTCTTAAGGGCTGACCCTGCTGGGCGCACCCGTGTTGGGCGAAGGGAGCTGAGCTCCAACGGCGCGACGCCACGTCTCGAGTCGGGCATGGAGAGTGCGCGCCCGATCGGGCAAACGCGCCGCCAGATTCGTCGTCTCGCCGGGATCGTCATCGAGATTGTAGAGCTCGAGTCGGCCATCCTCGAAGAACTCGATGAGTTTCCATTCGCCGGATCGCATGGCGCTCACCGGCGTCGTCGTTGCGTAGTAATGCGGGTAATGGAAATGGACCGCCTCGCGATCGAGCGTGCCCTGCGGGTCGCGCAGCAACGGCACCAGACTGACACCGTCCAAACCGGTGTCGAAACTCACACCCGCAACCTCGGCGAATGTCCGCGGCAGATCCGTGCAGGTCACCGGCTCAACGCACACGGCGCCCGGCACTGTCACGCCCGGGAGCCGCGCGATCAGCGGCACCCGGATTCCCCCCTCGTAGAGCGAGCCTTTGCCCGAGCGAAGCGGGGCATTGTCGGTCACACGCCGGCCTTTGTACTCGCCCAGGAAACCGCCGTTGTCCGAGGCGAACACAACCAGCGTGCGTTCGGTCAATCCCCGCGCCTCGATGCGGTCCAGCAGGCGCCCGACATTCGCGTCGAGTGTCTCGAGCATGGCGGCGTAATCGGGGTTCTGATGGTGCATCCCGGGCTCTATTTTTGCCTGGAAACGAGCGCTGACCTCCGGTTTCGCGTCGATCGGCGTATGCGGATTGTGAAACCACAGATTCAGAAAGAAGGGACGATCGCCTGCCGAGTCGATCAGCCGCAGCGCCTCGTCCGTGAGACGATCCGTCAGGTAATCGCCCGGCTTTCCGACCCCGAGACCGGGCACGTAGCGATACTCCCGAAAACGGTTCGTGCCCCGGAACGGCCAGAAAAAGGACTCCGGCGCACCCCATTGCGTGCCGCCAATGTTGACATCGAAGCCGTGCGCCTCGGGGTAATGGCTTGCGTCGCCCAGGTGCCACTTGCCGACATGGAACGTCAGGTACCCGGCCGCCTTGAGTTGCTCGGCGATCGTGATCTCGCCATGCGGCAGATCCGTAATCGTCGCCGGCGGCAAAAGCGGCCACCGCGACTCCGCCGCGCGCTCGGTCCGCTCCACCGACCCTTCACGCCAAATTGTGAAATGGAGCCGGGCCGCGTGCTTGCCAGTTAACAAGGCGGCGCGCGTCGGGGAACACACCGACATGGCATAGGCCTGCGTGAAACGCACGCCCTCCTGCGCCAACCGGTCAAGCCGCGGCGTCTCGTGAAGATCGCTCCCGTAACACCCAAGACCCGACCAGCCGAGATCGTCGGCGAGAATGAACACGATATTGGGCGGCGCGGACGTCCGGCCATCGAGCCGGGTGCGAGTGCGTTCGGGTCCGGTCGGCAGCGTGTGTCCGTCTTCGGACGACCAGGCCAGCGCACAGGCGATCCCGAGCGTCAGGAGCGGCACAACGATCGTCAGATCAGCGGTCGTCTTCATAGTCTTCGCCCGGGTATAACTTCTCTGTGGGGCGATGGCGAGCACTCCCCAACCCAGTTTCTCGCTGGGGCACAGGCTCGCCCCCATCTCCAAACGAAGCCGCTCGTGTGTCACAGCCCCTCTGAGATGATGCGTCACGAGAATGCCCGGAGAAGCAAGAAATGGCTTCACGAATTGACTTCATCGCACGCAGTCGAACTATCATGTCACAGATGACATTGAAGACCATCACATTGCGTCTGACACCCGAAACCTTTGCGCGGGCTGCAGCGTTGGCCCAGCTTCGCGGGCGCAGCCTGAACCGGTTGTTCCAGGATGGTTTCAAGTTGCTTGATGAGCGGGAACGTGACAAGCAACTGCTCGATGATTTTACCGCCATCGCCGCCAGCGGCGCGGGTGAGACCGACGTCGAGTTCGCGCTCGGGGCACAGTGCCAAGCGACTGCTGGATCGTGTCGCGGTGGAGTCCGGCACGTGCGAACGAAAGCCGCGCAGCGCGAGCAAGGCCGGGAGATCCGCTCTGCCCCGATCATGCCTCGCGCTGGCACTGGTGCTGGCATTCGACATCCGGCCGGCAGCCGCGGATCCCGAACCGGCGTGGCCTCTGCCTGAATGGCCGCGCGCCACGCCACAGGACGTTGGGCTCGATGAGACACAACTCGATGCGGCGCGCGACTACGCCCTGCGGGGCGGCGGCGCCGGTTGCGTGATCCGTCACGGCAGGCTCGTTCTTGCGTGGGGCGACACCAAGCAGAGGTATGATCTGAAATCGACCACCAAATCGTTCGGCGCGGCTGCTCTCGGTCTGGCCGTGTTGGATGGCAAAGTTCAGCTCTCGGACCGGGCCCGAATGCATCACCCGACCCTGGGCACGCCGCCAGACGCTCAAACGAACAGCGCATGGCTGGACGAAATCACCATGCTGCACCTGGCGTCCCAGACGGCAGGCTTCGACAAACCGGGCGGTTACGCTCCGCTGCTGTTTCGGCCGGGGACAATCTGGGCCTACAGCGACAGCGGCCCCAACTGGTTGGCGGAATGCCTGACACTCGCTTACCGCCGCGACTTGGACAGTCTGATGTTCGAGCGCCTCTTCACACCGCTCGGCATCCAGCGCACCGACCTGGTTTGGCGCAAGAACCAGTATCGCCCCGACCTGCTCGACGGACTCAAACGGCGGGAGTTTGGCGCGGGCATCAGCGCGAACGTGGATGCGATGGCCCGATTCGGCCTGCTCTGGCTGCGGGGCGGACATTGGCACAACGCCCAACTCCTCCCGCGTCGTTTCGTTCAACAGGCGGGCGGCACTGTTCCCCGTGTGCCGGGTCTGGCAGTGCACAAACCGGAAGAGTACGGACGCGCCGCTGATCACTATGGCCTGCTTTGGTGGAACAACGCCGACGGAACACTTGATCGAGTGCCGCGGAGCACCTTTTGGGCGTGGGGCCTCTACGACAGCCTCATCGTCGTGATGCCCGAGCTGGACATCGTTGTCGCCCGCGCCGGACAATCGTGGAAACGCGCCGCGGGCGGCGGCCACTTCGACGTCTTGAAGCCGTTCTTCGAGCCGATCGTGGCCGCCGCCAGCCCAACGTCAGCCTCAAACGGCGATTCTGGCGGCTCCCGCCCTCCCTGTCCCCCGAGTCCCGTTATCTCGGGCGACGATTGTCTATCAGTGCGCAAGGCCACAGTGATCGCGCAATAACGTCAGCCTCCGCTGCCTGGCGTCGACAGGGCTCGATTCCTTGCGCTGAATTCCGTCCTTCGCCCTTGACGTGAGGGCCGGTCTCCTTCGGAATCGCCGGCGGTTCCTATGAAGACTTGTCGCTCCGTGTCAAACCCACGTCACCAGGATGGTGTCGCGATCCCGCGGACGCGACGCGTCGGAGCCGGCATTGGCACGCCCCTTCGGTGTTTTCTGCTGCCGCTGCTGCTTGCGCTCGGCCTCGATCGAGGCCCGGTGTGCCGGCCAAGTCCGCCCGTGGACGGCTCCGGATCGGCCTCACGCGAGGCGGCGCTCAGATTCGGATCGGAGATCGACATGCCCAACCCGCTGGAACGGGCGCGCATCGAGCAGCGGCTCGAAGCGCAGAGGGCCCGGCGCGCCGCCCGCATGATGAGCGATTCGGCGCCATCACTCGGCGAGGGAATTGAGTTGTTCGGCAAAAGCGGCGAAGACCGTGTCCTGGTGATTCTGGTCGAGTTTGCGGGCACCAACACCTACACGTGGACGCCCGGCGTTTCGACCTGGGATCCGCTCGGCCTTTGCGACAACAGCGAGTTCGACGGAGTCAACGTGGCCAACAGCGCCGCGTCCCGGTTTTTCGCGGATAAGCATGGCCTCGTCGGCCCGACGGACTTCACCTATCAGGGCCCGTTGCACAATCAGATTCCCAGGCCGGCAGGCACGAACGATCCGTCCGCGACGATGATTTGGATGCCGGACTTTTCGACCAGCTACTACAGCAACGTCATTTTCGGCGATGGCGTCGTGCTCGATTTCGTCCGGCAGGACGGAACGGTCGTGGATGAGGATTTCACCGGGATGTCGGTTCGCGATTATTACGAGGACCTCTCGGGCGGCGCCTACACAATCTCCGGCACCGCCCTGGGGTGGGTGCAAGTGCCACACTCGATTTGGCATTACGGGGCCGATGGGCTGCCCGGGGCGAGGTCGTGCACCCAACGCCCGGAGCACCATGGAGCGATTCCGGGCGCGGGCGATGCGCGCTCCCTTGTGGTGGACGCACTCGAGAGCGCGAAAACCGCTTATCCCGGCTTTGATTGGGCGTCGTTCGACCAGAACGGCGACGGCATCCTCGACCGTCTCTGGATCATCCACGCCGGCATGGGCGAGGAGGATCATCCTCGTCTGCTCAACCGGACCGGTTATGGCGAAGGCGGCATCTGGTCGCATTCCTGGACGCTGGCCTTGGCGCATCCGATCGTGCCGGGCGTGTCGGCGCTTTCCTACATCATGATGCCGGAAAACGCCGGCATCGCCGTCCTTGCGCACGAGTTCGGCCACAATCTGGGCGCGATCGATCTCTACACCTACGGCGAAGGCCAGACCTCGGCTGGCTTCTGGACGCTGATGGCCGACAGTTGGACGGGCTTCCCGCTGGGGTTCAGGCCCGGCGCGCTGGATCCGATGCACCTCGATCAATGGGGCTGGCTGCGTCCGCTCCTGGTAACCGACCCGAGGCAGGTGTACACAGCCAGGATCGGCCAGGCCAGCCGCTTCCCATCCGCGCCCGACCTCGTGCGTGGCGTGAAGATCGAACTGCCGGATATCCCCCTGTCGCCGCCGGTCCAGCCGCACAGCCCACAGCGATACGGCTTCACGCACAACTATTACCTCCAGTGGCGCAATACCGGCGCCTCCGGCGGCTACGACGCCGCGCTTGGCGACACGCGTTTCCGCTTTGGCCCGGCGAACACAGGCCTGCTCGTCTGGTACCAGAACAACCGGTACTGGGACAACAGCATTGCAGATTACCTCCACGATCCGCCTTCCTTCGGCCCGAAGGGCAAGTTGCTCGTTGTCGATGCCCATCCGGAACCCGATTTCGATCCCTATTGGCTCGAACGCGGCGTCTCCACCGAACGCGGCATTGTGTTCAGCCGGGGTTCGATGCGCGACGCGCCGTTCAGCCGCTGGCCGACGACAGCCTACACACTCGAGCCGCCGTTCAGCTTCGAGTCCGCCGCATTCGCGGGTCGGCCCGCGGTGCCGCAGTTCTCCGATGGGCCCGGATACTATCCGGGCATCGAACAGCTTGACGCCAATCTCTGGGGCACACGGCACTGGGATGCGAGCGCGGTTCTGCCGTCGACCGAACCTTACGGCGTGCTCGGGCCAGGCTGCCCAGCGGGCACACCCCTCCAAACCGTCATCGCAACGCGCTCGTTCGTCGGCACCAACGAACTGATCGCCTATCGCACGAACCTGTTTGCATCCGGGCTGAGCCTGGCAGGCGGGGACGGCACGCCGGGCAGCGTCGGTGGCGACTACGGCTGGAACGTCCGCATCGTCCATCAAACTGACTCATGGGCCGAGGTTGTGATCTGGAACGTCCGGCACGGGCCGAGCGATGACGACGGCGACGGCATGCCAAATTGGGCGGAAGCTGTCGCCGGCACGGATCCGGGAAATGCGGATTCCCTTCTCCGTATGAGCCGTGTGAGCTGCGCCGCGTCGGATCGCAGTCTCGAACTCGAATGGCCCAGCGCAACCAACCGCACGTATCGCGTCCTTCGCAGCGTTTCCCTGCAAGCCGCCTTCACCACAGTGGCCGCCAGCCTCCCCGCCACGCCGCCGCTCAACACCTTTCACGACCTCACCCCGGGCTCGTGGCCGGAGGTGTTCTACCGAATCGAAGTCGAGTAGCAGCGCTCAGCGAGAGAAACGACCATGCAAGGCGGCGCTGGAAGTCCCGCTGCGTGCGGGCAGGTGCCCTGCAAGCCCGCAGACGAAGTCATCCCGCCGCCAGTGTCGCGAAAATGCCGGTCAGAGTCAGAATGTCCTCGATCTCGACCCATTCGTCCGGCGCATGAAGATTGTCCCCGCGCGGGCCAAGCAGGATTGCCGGCATCCGCCCCACCGCGCCGTAAATCCCGAGGTCGCACGAAAAGGCTGCGCCGCCGATGGCCGGCTTGCGGTTCGAGTAGCGCTCGAACGCCTCGACGACAGCCTGGACGGCGTCACTTGATACGGGCGTCTCCCAGGGCGCCACGAAATGATAGGTCCGTTCCAGCTCGACCTTGAACGGGTGCAGAGCAGGATCCCGAGCGGCCTCCTCTTTCCAGAAGGCACGGAACTGCCGCCAGAACTCCTTCTCGGTCATGCCGGGGTGGCACCAGACAATCCAGGCGATCCTGGCCAGCAGCGGCGTGCCCATCTGGGTGAACTCGCCCGGTTTCTCGGTCGTGATGTGCCACGGCAGGACGTTGAGTTGCTTGCCGGGAGCCCTGAAGAGAGGATGCCGGTTCCCGGCCCGCCACCGGGTCTGCCACTTCTGAAACAGCGCGATCGCCCGGGCAGCGCCGTTGAGAGGATTGGCGATCGCCTTGCCCATGTAGGCCATGCCGCCGCGGCCCGCAAGCGTCAGGTCACCCAGAAACGCCCCCAGACACGCCGGGCAAATCTCCATCCGCGTCGGCTCGCTCACCAGCGCAAGATCGGCATTGTATCCGCGCAGGCGCGCCGCCAGCGTCCCGTTGCCGCCGGCGAATTCCTCGTCGACCACGCTCTCGAACAGGATATCGCCTTTGGGCCGGCACTCGAGCTCGTGCAGAATGCGCATGGCCCAGAACATGGCCGCCAAACCGCCCTTCATGTCCGCCGCCCCGCGCCCGTAAAGCCGCCCGTTCCTCACCTCGGGCTTGTACGGACGACAGGCCTTCCATTGGGCGGGTTCGGACGGCGCCACGTCGGCGTGGCCGCTGAGAAGAATGGATCGGCCCCGGCCTGAGCCGCGCCAGCGGGCGACGACGTTGTCGCGGCCCCGTGGGTAACGGCGCCCATCGAGCCACGACGGGTGCTTGCGGATCCCGCGCACCGCCAGAGGCGAGAACACATCCACATCCCATCCCCGCGCGCGGCATTCGGCGGCGATCCACTTCTGCGCCGCGGTTTCGAGGCCCTGAGGCGGCCGGTTCTCGCTCGGGAAACTGAGGAATCTCTTCGTCCATGCGAGGATGTCGTCCGCACGCCGGCTGACGGCCGCACGGATGGCCGACACAGACGGGGGGTGCCCAGGACGCGCGTTCACGGCAGGATAATGACTTCGCGCCGGTGGCTGTTGAGCTGGCGCAGGCCGGTCCTGGTGACTAGCACGCCATCCTCGTAGCGCAGGCCGTATCTGCCATCGGAGAGCCAAATATCCACATTGAACAGCATATTCGGCTCGATAACGAAATCGGCGCTCTTCGACAGCCAGAGCCCCTCGACCTCCGAGCTGCCGGTTCCGTGGGCGGGGCCGTACAAGGTGAACTCCTCGCAGCCGTGCCGGGCAAGAATTCTGTGGTACCCGTCAAACATGTCGCATCCGCGCACGCCCGGACGGATGTTGTCCAGGGCGTAGTTCATGGCTTCGAGCGCCACCTCGGCCAGCCGCCGCGCCCCCTTGGGCATGGTCCCGATGGCGAACGGGCGGCACATGTTGCCGCAATAACCCATGTATTTCGCTCCGAATGTCAATTGCACCAGCTCACCCGCCCGGATCGCGCGGTCGGTCGAGCGGCACAGGCTCAGCGGCGTGTTCGGTCCGGAACAGACCCAGGCGGGATAGGACATCCCCTCGGCGCCGCTCAGCACCATCTTCGAACGCGCGATGGCTTCGAGTTCCCACTCGCGCACGCCCGGTTTCGCGGCACGCAGCGCGGCTTTCATCGCCGCTTCCGTGATGCGATACGCCTCGAGGATGTAGGGAATCTCCGCGTCGCTCTTGATCATTTGCGCCCGCAGCAGAAGATCGTCCGCCGGCACAAACTCCGCCTTCGGCGCCGCCGACTTGAGATCCTCGAAAACGACCCGCGGGAAGATGTTCCAGTTGGCCAGGCCGACCCGCTTGGGCACGCCTCCGCACGCGGCCGGCAGAAGCGTCTTGAAGCTCTCGCCGTGCACCTTCGGCACCCACTCCGGGGCGGAGGTCTCGACCAACAGCGGATTGATCCCGATCCTGGCCGACTTCGAGAATCGCCGGGCAAACTCGAACGACTCCGGGCCGCCCGTGACGAGCAATGCCTGTCCCTGCGCCGGCACAACGATCGCCGCGAAATCGAAGAAGGGCCAGAAGCCCGCCAGATACCGCGTCGCCCCCGGTTCGCTCTCGCTGCTGTAGCCGACCAGACAATCGAGGCCGGCTCGTTTCAATTCGATCTGCAGCTTGCCGACGCGTTTGGCGTATTCTGCGGACGGGAGTGGTTTCAGTCTCATGGTCATAAATGTGCTCGATTCTCTGCAATGCATCGGCCCGGAATCAGCCCAGCCAGCAGCCAATCCCGGAGGGCCGCGCAGGGCCGCGCGTCCGTGCGGCGTCACGCGGCGCGGCTTCTTTCACTTGCCCCACTCCGCGGCGCCGGGTCCGGCGGCGAATTCCATGAACTCGAACACGGCGCCGTCCTTTTCCACAAAAACGACTCTCAATCCGGGCATGGCTTCAAACGGGCCGAGCGCCACCTTCTCGCCCGCGATGGCCGCTTCGAGGCTGTCGACGCGAAAGGCGATGTGCGGCAAATCCCGCACAACGCCTGTGACGGGCGAGTCCGGCTCGTAGCGCAGGAACTCGACCCTGTACTTGTGCTTGAGCGGGTCGGTGACCCAGACCTTGCTTGCCGGCACGTAGGTTTCGCCTGCCTGGGGTTCGTCCGTAGGCAGTCCGATGTGATGGAATTGGCGCATGGGAGTGATGAGTGATGAGTGGTGAGTAAAACGTGGGAAGCGGCAAGCGGAAGGTGGAAGGTGTGGACCAGTCTGTTCCCTCTTGAAGTGCGAGGTGAAGATGAATCCATGTCGGAGGAGTTATCCCGCGGGCGCGCATACGCATCAACCTTTGGCCAAGCCTCCCAATCACTTCAACTTGACAATCCTGCCCGTGGCCGCGGAGGCCTCCGCCGCCAGACAGGCGCGCACCGCGGCCGCCGATTCCTCCGGGGTGATCACGGTCGGCTTGCGGTCCTCGAGCACGCATTGGAGGAAATAACTCAACTCATCGCGCAGCGCGCCGGCCCGCACTCCGTGGAGAGACGGCCAGTAGGTTGTGTCGGGCGAATGCCACCCTGTCGCGTCACAGATTGACAAGTTCGGATGCGTCTCGTGGATGTGGATCGAGCCTTCCGTGCCGATGATTTCCATTCGTTCGTCGATCTGGAAGGCTGTCGTGTCTGGCAGGAACCAGGTGTCTTCGAGTACGCCGATCGCTCCCGTGTCGAAACGATACATCGTCCAGCCGAGATCGGGGTTCTTGAGCTTGCGGACATTGACGGTCTGCGCATACGCCGACACGACTTTCGCCCCCGAGTACCACAGCATCAGGTCGGTGTCATGCACGCCGTCGCCGATGATCGGCCCGATCTTCGGCAGCACGGATTGCCCCACGCAGGCCGGGATGTTCCGCCGCGCGTACATCGACACGATTCTGCCAATCTTGCCTGCGGCGATGGCCTCCTTCGCGGCCGCATACCGCGGGTTGAACCGGCAGATGTGGCCGACCATGAAATGCTTCGAGGCGGCTTTGGCGGCCCTTACGATCCGCTCGCAGTCGGCGTTGGTCGAGGCCATCGGCTTCTCGAGGAAGACGTGCTTGCCCGCATCGAGGGCCGCCAGGGTCGGCGCCGCGTGCTGATCCCACATCGTCACCACACTCACCGCGTCCACGTCGGGATCCGCGAGCAACGCCCGGTAGTCGGTGTAGGTCTTGCGCACGCCGAACGTCCTCGCCAGCGCCTTGAGCCGCGACTCGGTCCGCGTGCAGAGCGCATGCAGCTCGACGTGCGGAATGCCCGACAGCGCCTCGCAATGCTTCTCGCCGAACCAGCCCAATCCGATCACTGCCATTCGAACTCTGTTCATGGTGTGCCTATGGAATCGAGATGGACCGCGCCTGTTCAGATGCCCCACGGGGCGCGCGGCTCGCGCCAGAGCATCCGATTGGCTTCCTCGTTGTCGAACCGTTCCCGGACAGGATCCCAGTGCAGGGTCCGTCCTAGGCGCAGGCCGATGTTGATGGCCTGGCAGATGGTCTGGGCGCGATGAGCCGCCTCGGGATGACAGATCGTTGGACGCCGGCTGCGAATGCACGCGAGCAGGTTGCGGACGTGATCGCCCGCATCGACCCAGTCGCTGCCGCCCGCGGCGCGCAGGTTGAGGATAGACTCGGGTTTGGCTGTGACGGCGTCGGTTTCATCGTCCACCTGGATCCAGCCCTCGTCGCCAATGTACCGGATGTAACGCTCAGTAAACGATCTCCGCGAATACATCACGCCAACAACGCCGTCGGCGTAGCGGCAGCGGACCTCCGCGGTCACCGGCGTTTCGCTCATGAACTGCGCCGGGTCGGGCCAGGTGCACTGCCCCTCGAATGCCACCGGACCGGTGTGATCGCGATCGAGCGCCCATTGCATCTGGTCGGTGTAATGACAGCCCATCCCGATCACCGGTCCCTCACCCGTGTCCCAGAAGTAGTTCCAGTTCGCCCCTTCGACGCGTCCCGGCACGTACGGACGCCACTGCACCGGGCCGAGCCAACGGTCGTAGTCCCAGCCTTGCGGCACCGGCGCCGGCTTGTCGTGCGGCACGGTCGGACCTGTCCAAACCTGCATTTCGACGGTGTGGACGCGCCCGATCCGCCCCTGGCGGACCATCTCTACCGCGAACCGGTACGAACCGGTCGAGCGCCGTTGCGTCCCGGCCTGATAAATCGTGCCGTAGCGACGGCAGGCGTCGACCAGTGCGCGTCCCTCGCGCACCGTCATCGAGATCGGCTTTTCGCAGTAAATGTCTTTGCCGGCGCGTGCCGCGTAAACGGAGGCGGCCGTGTGCCAGCGATCCCCCATCGCAATGAACACCGCGTCAAGGTCCTTCCGCTCGAGCAATGCGAGGAAGTCCGGGTACATGCGACAGTTCTGATTGCCGTAGTGCGCGTCCATGATCGCCTTGGCCGACTGGAGACGGTCGTCGCGGCAATCGCTGACCGCGGCGAAGACGATGTCCTTTTGCGCGAGGAAACTCGGCATCACGTGCCGTGCCCGCGAGCCGACACCGATGCATCCGAAGACAATCCGATTGCTCGGGGCGACGGCGCCATTGAGACCGAGCACGGATGCCGGGAGGATCAGCGGCGCCGCCATCACCGTCGTGGCGCGTCGGCAGAACTGGCGGCGTGTGAGTTTGCTTCCGGCACCTGAAAGCGGCTTGGGCTCGAAGTCGGAGCTGGGCATAGGCGTGTTGTCAAAGCGCAGGTTACAGAAGTGGGACTTACTCGCAAGCAAAGGTTGCCCACAGCAAATCAAATCGACATCCGGCGTTCGTCGATCTAGGGTCGCGTTTTCCGATGAAGGTCTTATTCTTGAACGGTCCGAACCTGAACCTGTTGGGGCAACGGGAGCCGGAGGTCTACGGGAAAACAACTCTGGCGGACATTGAATCCACGGTGAAGCGGAAAGGGGCGGACCAGGGGATTGATGTCGAGTTCCGCCAGTCCAACTCGGAGGGTGATCTGGTGGACATCATCCAGTCGGCGAAGGGGAGGATCGATGTGATTGTGTTCAATCCCGCGGGGTACACTCACACGAGTGTGGCTTTGCGGGACTGCATTGTGGCGACGGGGGTACCGACCATTGAGATTCACATTTCTAACGTTCACGCGAGGGAGGGATTCCGTCGGCGTTCGCTCCTGGCGCCGGTTTGTCGGGGTCAGATCTCGGGATTTGGTATGGGATCGTACTTATTGGGTCTGGAGGCGGCCAGTATCGTTAACGCAACCAAATGAGACCCTCTTTTCAGTGTAAACATGCGGTTTGTCCAGGCCGCAGACCGTCTGAACTCGACTGAGAGTTTGCTTGACGTGCCGCGTGCCGCTGCTTAATCTCGCGGCCCACATAAGAAACCGGTGAGGCAGGGTCGAGTTTCGACTGCTGCTTTTTTACTTGATAGGTTTTCCAACCGCGAGGCTGCTGTGGATCTAAAAGACATCAAGGCCGTCATCGAGATCATGCGGAAGAACTCCATCTCGGAGTTTGAGATGGAGAATCAGGGCTTCAAGATCAGGTTGAAGCGAGGCGCCAACGTTATCGGCCTGCCGCCCACCTGCGATGAGTCGGCTCCTGCGCCCGTGTTCGCCGCGATTCCCAGTGCCGTGCCGACCGCTCTTCCCGCCGCTGCTCCCGTCCTCAACGCAGACGCGGAAATCAAGTCGCCCATGATCGGGACATTCTACCGGGCGCCATCGCCCGAGTCAGCGCCTTATGTCGAGGTGGGGACTGAGGTTGGGCCGGATACGGTGGTGTGCATCATCGAGGCGATGAAGGTGATGAACGAGATCAAGGCTGAGGTCAAGGGTGTGATCAGCAAGGTCCTGGTCGACAACGCCAAGCCGGTTGAATACGGCCAGCCCATGTTCAAGGTGCGGCCGTCCTAGCCCGGCTACGGTTCCCCACGAAGCGTGAAATCACCGGCCTAGCCCGCATGTTGAATGCTCAATGAGCCAAGTCTTCTGGCAGCGCTCTTCGAACTCCGGACTGCGCCGGCGAATTGGCTCGATGGCCAGCATCTTCCCGGAAGGCTGGCGTCCGGAGAACTCTGAATGTTCGAGAAAATCCTAGTCGCAAACCGCGGTGAGATAGCGGTTCGTATCATCCGAACCTGCAAGGAGTTGGGCATTCGCACCGTGGCGGTCTATTCCGAGGTGGATGTCAACTCGATGCATGTCCAGATGGCGGACGAGGCCATCTGTATCGGCCCGGCGCCAAGCTCCGAGAGCTATATGCGCATCGATCGTCTGATCAGCGCCGCCGAGGTCACGGATGTGGATGCCATTCATCCGGGCTACGGGTTTCTCTCCGAGGACGCCCATTTCGCGGATGTGTGCGAAAGCTGCAACATTCGGTTCATCGGCCCGAATTCCCGCGCGATGAACGCCTTGCAGGACAAGGCCATAAGCCGGGAGCTGGCGAAGAAGGCCGGGGTTCCGGTGCCGCCCGGCTCGGACGGTGTGGTCGAGACGGAGGCTGACGCCCTGGCGACCGCCAAGAAGATCGGGTACCCGGTCCTCTTGAAGGCTGTTGCGGGCGGAGGCGGGCGAGGCATGAGGATTGCCCACAACGATATCTCGCTCATGAAGGGATATCATACGGCTCGGAGTGAGGCCGAGAAGGCATTCGGCAACTCGGGTGTCTACATCGAGAAGTATTTCGAGAACCCGCATCACATCGAGTTTCAGATCCTGGGCGACGGGCGGGGCAACATCATCCATTTGGGCGAGCGCGACTGCTCGATTCAGCGGCGCCACCAGAAGCTCGTCGAGGAGACGCCTTCGCCTCTCATCGACCAGAAGCACAAAGACTTGCGCAAGAAGATGGGGAAGGCCGCCTACCGCATCGCCGAACTGGCGCAGTACAACAACGCCGGCACTGTCGAGTTCATTGTCGACGATCAGGGCGCATTCTACTTCCTCGAGGTCAACAAGCGCATCCAGGTCGAGCATCCGATCACCGAAGAAGTTACCGGCGTGGACCTGGTCCGCATGCAGATCCTGATTGCCATGGGAGAACCGCTCAAGATGTCGCAGAGCGACGTCCATCCGCGAGGCCATGCGATCCAGTGCCGAATCAACGCCGAGAATCCCTACGACGATTTCCGACCGAGCCCCGGCCGCATCGAGATGTACTACGCGCCGGGCGGACATGGCGTTCGAGTCGACAGCCACGTTTATGCCGGCTACGTCATCCCGCCGACCTACGACTCGATGATCGGCAAGTTGATCACGTACGGAAAAGACCGGCGCGAAGCGATCGACCGGATGAGCCGCGCCCTGAATGAGTTTCTGATCACCGGCGTCAAGACGACCATCCCGCTCGATCAGAACATCCTGCTCGATCCGGATTTTCGGAGAGGCGTCTACTCGACAGGGTTCATCGAGCAACTCCTTCGCCGCGGGAATCAGTGACGCGGCGACGCCCCCGCTCCGCGGCTCAAGGTCTGGCCTGTTCGCTGACCATCCGAGACGGGGTCTCGCCCGGATCGGCTGTGGCGAAGAAATCCCGGAACTTTCGGCGCTTGAGGAGGCGGCGTGTCCGGCGCCCGATCCACTTGAGCAACGCCCGTGCGTCGCGACCGGCGTAGATGCGCACGAAGCGGAGCCGCTCCCGGGATGTCGCGAAACGCAGCGGCGCGGTGACGTGCAGGGCGGCAAGGTCGCGCGCCCTTTGCCGCGGCGAGAGAGAACGGCGCGCATCGAGACGCGCCATGTCGATCAGACAGAACCGCGGTGGAATGGCATCGTCGTCCACGAACAGATGGCGCGTGAACAGGTCCGGCGAGGCCAGGCCGGCCTCGTGCATCTTCCCGATTTCGAGCGCCAAGGCGTCCAGGACCCTGCGGCGTCGCGCCGCGTCGTGACAGTCGCGCAGGAAGTCGCGGACGGTCTGCCGGCCATAGGCGGCCTCGGTGAGAATGAACGAGAAGTTCTCCCAGACCGGGCCGCACTCCTCGCCATAGGCCACGAGCGGCGCAGTTCTGAGGCCTGCCTGCTCGAGCGCAAGGCCGTTGGCCCACTCCTGGCGGGAAACCGACCAGACAGACCGATGGCGCAGCAGCGAGATCAGACCGTCTTTTTTGTACGGTTTCCAGTTACGCTTGAGGAAGAGGGTCAATGGCTTTCCATCGTCATCGGTCGTGCCAATGCGGAGGATGTCGCGATGTCCCCGATGGTTCTTCACCAATGGGCCCGAGAACGCCTTGACCTCAGCCACCGTGCCCAGATGAAGGCGTTCGAGAACCGCGCGATGCCTGCCGATGACCACCATCCGCAACAGGGTGCCCGATGGCCGCGCAGTTGACAGCAAAGAAATGTTCCATCCAAAGTCGGGTTGTGATCCGCGTCACCCTGCACGGCGTCCATTGGGACGTGCGCCCCGACCTGGCCCCGCATCTCGAGGCGGTGCTGGCGTCCGAAGGATCCGGCATCAAGGAGTCTCCTGTGAAGCTGGTGACGCGCCATGAGGCCGCGGGCAGGACATGGTTCATCAAGCGCTACCGTCATTGCCGCGTGCCGGCGCGACCGCTCAAGTACTACTTCAAGCCCTCCCAGGCCCGGCAGGAATGGGATCTGGCCCTGCGACTCGAACGCCTCGGCATCCCGATTGTCCGCCACGCCGCCTTGGGCGAGCGCTGGGGCTTCGGATTGCGCGAGAGCATCCTCGTGACCGAGGGATTCGACGGACAACCTCTCGACGAGACGCCGGATGCCGACATGCAGGCCGTCATGGCGTTTGTCCAGACCCTGCACGATCGCGGCGTGCTCCAAAGGGATTTGCATCCGGGCAACATTCTGCGCCACGCCGCGACGGGCGAACTGCGGCTCGTCGACTTGCACGGCACAGTCATCAGACCGACCCTGCGCCCCGAGGAGCGCGAGGCCAACCTGGCCACCCTGCGCATCTCCCTGCCCATCCCGGTTGCGCCGGCCATCCTCGAACTCAGCAGGCGGATGCGCCGGAAATGCCTGGTCCGCCGCGCCCGGCGTTGCCTGCGGCACAATCGCGACTTCGAGCCGCGGCGAATCGGACCGCTGCGCTGGCAGGTTCGAAGGGTCTGGATGAACGCAGCCACCGAGGCCATCCTCGGCGATCCGGACGGCTTCCTGGCCAGCCGGGCGGAGATTCTCAAAGCAGGCCGAAGCAGCACCGTGGGCCGCGCGGACGAACGAGTGCTCAAGCGGTTCAACCTCCGCAAACCGCTGAATGTCCTCAAGGATCTGTTTCGCTGGTCGAAGGCGCGCCGGGCGTTTTTCAAGGCGTATCACCTCGAGATCGCAGGAGTGCCGACCGCCCGTCCGATCGCCGTTGCCGATCGCCGGGTGGCGGGTTTTCTGTGGCGGAGCTATTTTCTCATGGAGGAAATTGCCGACGCCAGGCACCTCGGCCTGTGGGTGGGCGACGCGCGGCAGGCGGTGACCGCGGTGGCTGAGGTCATTGCCAGGCTGCATGAGGAGGGCTTCACCCATCGGGATCTCAAGGAAACCAACCTGGTCTTCGATGTCACAGGCAAGCTCCACCTGATCGATCTCGAAGGTCTCGAATTCCTCGAGGTGGTTCCCCGCGAGCGCGCCCTTCGCGATCTCGCACGGCTGGAAGACGGAGCACGCGCTCTGCCTGGATTCACACCGGCTCTGCGCCGCCAGTTCGTCCGGCGCTACACCCAAGCCAGAGGTTTGCGGCCTCGCGCCTTCTTCCGCCCGGTTGCGCAGTCCGCGGGAGCGATCACCCCCGCATTACCCGGCTCAGCCCCGATGCGCGCAAACCGGGGCGTCAGAGTGCCCACCCGTCGCGGTAGCGGTGGTGGACCAGCGCCTCCGCGGCCGGATCGTTGATGGCGACCAACCTCCGGGCATCCCACTCGATCTTGCGCCCGACGCGATAGGCCACGTTGCCCAGGAGAGCAGTCTCGGTCAAGGCGCCGGAGTAATCGAAGTTGCAGGTTGTGGGGCCGCCGGAACGAATCGCCTCGATCCATTCCTTGTGATGGCCGATCGAGTCCGGGATCGACGGTGCGGGCGGCTTGAAATCGGCGAAATCCTTCTCGGGCAGCAACTGGCGCCGCGTGTAGTCCGCCAGCAGGTTGCCGCGCTCCCCGATAAACATGACGCCGCTGCGGAAGTACTGGGCCTGCTCCGCGGTCAGGAAGGAAGGCTGCTTGCTGCCGTGATACCACGTGAGGGTGACCGGGGGCAGAGTCTCGCCCGCGGAGCTCTGCCGCGCCGGGTGCTGGTAGCGAACGATCGCCCAAGGCGGCGTGGACTCGGCGTGCACAGGCGGGCCATCCACCGGTTCGGCGGACAGTGGATGCCGGAGGTCGAGCGCCCAATGGGGCAGATCCATGAAGTGACAGCCAAAATCCGCAAGCGAGCCGCCCCCAAAAGCCCACCAGTTCCGCCACTTGAACGGGGCATAGTCGGGATGGTACGGACGGAACTCGACCGGGCCGAGCCAGAGATCCCAGTCGAAGCCCGCCGGGATTGGAGGCGTGTCGGTGGGCCGCTCCATGCCACCGTAGCTGGCGGCCACCCAGACATGAACCTCGCGCACCAGACCGATCGCCTTGGACTGGATCAGTTCGACCACCCTTCGGTAATTCGCCGTGGCGTGGATTTGAGTGCCGAGCTGCGTCACGCGCCGGTGCTGCCGCGCAAGATTCGCAACGACGCGCGCCTCGGAAACCGTGCGAGTCAACGGCTTCTCGCAATAGACGTGCCGACCGGTGCGCAGCGCGGCCGCGCATGCAACAGCATGGATGTGATCGGGGGTACCCACCACCACGGCATCGATCCCCTTCTGATCAATCAAACGCCGGAAATCCGCGTAGGTTTGCGCCCCCGGATGCTTCTCCTTCGCGGCCGCCAGGTAGTTGGCGTCCACATCGCACAGCGCAACCACATTGACCGAATTCGTCAGCCCAGCGACTTCGTTCAGGTTGTCACCGGCGCGATTGGCAACCCCGACAAAGCCGACATTGACTTTGTTGTTGGGAGAACCTTGGGCAAACGTCAGCCGCGGAAGAGCGAGCGTGGCGCCCGCGGCTAGGGAACCGCGAGCGAGAAACGCGCGGCGAGTCAGAGTGGTATGCAATTGCATGGGGAAATCCTCTAACAACAAATCGGCCAGGGATAAAGAGCAAATCACGACTGCCAATGCACCCGCCCTTCGCCCCCCCTTGCTTGACTGTCAAGCCCGCGTGATGGACGCGCCCCTGGGCTTCCTGGCTCCGGGTCGATACCCCATCGACACCTGGATGGACGTGCTGGGTGTCCAAGACCCGGACAGTCTCACACACGAGAAAAGGACCGCCGAACCGAAAGACAAGCGGGTGCGTCACACGGAGGCATCGGTCGAACCCGGCGCTGTCGCTGCACGGCCTCCGTTCTGGTCCAGCGAAACGATCAGCAGCGGCTCAATGACAGACCACGAATCGTCCTCGGCAACGACCACGATCCGACGAGGCCCCAGCGCAACGAAATCAGGGTGCGGCACCGGGAGCGAACCCCCGTCTGCGAGTCGGATCGAGAGTGGCTCGAACGGCTCCCGGTGCAGCGCCTCACGAATCCCCTGAATATCCGTAGATTGGGACCAGTACCACTCCACCACCAGTGGCTCAACCGGACTTTCAGGCCGAACGCCACAGGTGAGCGACCGCCGCCGGCAGATCGGGTTGGGCGGAGAAGGGCGATCCGAACTGGCTGCTGGAAATCCACTTGAAGGACGAAATCAGCGAGTTCGTGCATACGATGCCTGCCTGCTGAACAGCGCCGTCCCTGCCCACAATTCGAAGAGTCGTGAGCAAGCGATACGCCACGTGGGCGGAGTCGGGAGCCCAGGCGACATCCAGCGCGAAGGGCAACGACCGGTAGACCCCGACATCCTGATCGCCAGTATCGTGAACGATCTTCCCTTTCACCTCGACCGAGAATCTGGCCCGCTTCGCCAGCGTCTTTGGCGGTTCCGGTCCGGGCAGTGACATCCCGCGCTTCTCCTTGGTCGCAACGATAATGCATGCCTCGCCATCGGGAGAACGAACACGAGCCAACTCGGAAGCAGAACTGCAACCGGTGAGAATGGCTGCCACTACAAGGAAGGGGATAATCTGTTTCACAACGCGATTTGCCACAACGCGATTTGCCTGGGGAACTGGCGACAGCCGTCCCGCCGTGCGTGATAACGCCCGTGACGCTCGACCACCAGGGCGCGTCGCCGAAGCCGGCGACTCTCGAACTGCGAAGCGGGGTGGCTGGTCGCTCCAGCGATTCTGTTCGGCGTTCTGGTCATGTCAGCACTTCCGCAACTCGCCAGAAACCGAAACGCTCAGGTTCGTCCCGACGGTCGCCGTGATACGATAGCCTCCGCCAGCCTCGAAATACCCTTGCGCTCCAGAATCCACATGCTGTGTGCCCGCATCAAACACCAACCGGACTCCAGACTCGCCTTGAGGTCGAACGCGCAGCCGGTGCTTGCCACCTGCAGGAATATTGGAAATGCGCTCCGAGAAACCTGTGCCTGACACCACGACGTTGCTGAGCGTGAGCGACGACTGATTCTTGATGGTGAGGACTGGAGCGCGCGAGCAGCCCGCAGCCGCCAACAATACCGAAACAGCGACGATGAGAATCGAGATACGCATGAGAATTACGCCGAACGGTGAGGTGAGGCACGGCGACCACAAGCATTCTGGAGGTCACCGGGTTCAGCCATCAGAGCCAGTGATCTGGTCGCCGTTTGCCTCCACCGACTGGTTCGCCGATTTCCCATCACCCGTCTGCCAGGATCCGCCTCGGCCATTCGTGTGGTTCGTGTGATTCGTGG
>ERZ795054.346-NODE-346-length-64167-cov-5.672963_pt1 | contig 64167 bp, 110 predicted proteins | sample MGYA00375138_ERZ795054 | MGnify/ENA primary metagenome ERZ795054 (study PRJEB30183, sample SAMN05720215) | anaerobic digester metagenome | isolation source: active sludge of municipal wastewater-treating anaerobic digesters | place: USA | collected 2014-12-23 ... | reverse complement strand
AGTACTTTTTACTGCAGCCAGTACATTAGAACTTCTTCCAGGTCCTCCCATAAGAGTCCTCCTTCATATTAAATTTTATAAATTAAGTTCATAGAATCTTTTTTCAAAGTTCCTCTGAACCAATTCTCTATATTGACTAAAAGCCTCAACAGGATCATCCTGTCGCTTGACAAGAAAATCTAAGAAGTCTTTATTATGAGTCTTTCTAAGTTTTATTCCTAATCCTGATTTATCTCCAAGAAGATATGCAGCCATCCTTTTGGCTAATTCAATATCAATTGTATGTGTGGCTTTCTTTTCAGTAAATAATTCTGGTGGGTACCATTGCTTAAATCCACCACTGATTGTATTTACTTTGCTGTTTATAGGAGTCATGTGATAGAAACTTATTATCTGAATTCCATGATCTTCAGGTGTTACAAATATACTTTCTGGATTCAATCCACAATGAACCATCCCGAGACTCTTTAACCAGGTAGTAAATTCCAGAACTCGGCTTAAGATCCAATTGACATGATTCTGATCTAGAGGAAGTGGTATCTGAGAGATGGGAACTCCCCTTCTTTGGAGATCTATAAGAACTTCTGGATTTCCTTCAGAATCCTTTTGAATTGTCATTTTATTTGGTATGTATCTATGAAACAGAGCTGCATTAGTTGTTGAACTCTTTAACCTTAAAAAATTTCTATATGATATTTTTAAGAGTTCAGGATCTCCTTTAAGTTTTACGTAAAGATTATTGGTATTAACTTCACCTGCATCATCAGTATAGGTAATACCATTAACATATACGTTCTTCAATTCTTGAAGTTTTATGAAAGCTTCCTGGGCACCTGGAAGAGAGCAAATATCAGGATGTATTAATTTGATAATATTTTTGATATTTGCAAAAATAGGTTTTTCAGTAACAACATCAGTAAGTTTAGTTGCCTTCTCTATTTTTTCTATATAGATCTGAGCTTCATTGGACATAACATTAATTTCCTTTCATATATATTGCAATTCTAATTCGAAGACATCAATATCTTCTAATATCTTCCAGGTACAACCCATAGAAAACAGATCACTTAGTTTTCCTCTCTCTTCTTTCTTTATAACTATTTGTCCCTTTATATGACTTCCATCATTTGCTATAAAGTCATAAAGATAATCCTTCTTCTTTAATATATTCCTAATAATAGAAGAATTAAAGGGACTATCCGTAATAGTAATCAACATAGGTTGATGTCCTAGTAAACAAATAAAGTCATTATCTTTCAAGTGTTTTTTGAATGTTATATCCATATTTTAATATACATTATATATACATCATTGTCAATAAAAAATTATAGTCTTTCCAACAAAAATTCAAGAAGTTTATCCCTTTTTAAATAAGCTATTTGAGTTCCACCAAGTTTCATATGATCCTTTCCATAGGCTGAACAGACATAATATCTTTTAAAATATTTAAATCCCCAATCTTTTTCAGTTATTATTTTTCTTTCTCTAATACGGATTGATCTTATTCTTTCAAGATCATCAGAGTTAATAAATCCTGAAGTAAATGGAGCATCAGTAAAAGTTATAAGAAGATAATGTCTTCCATGAGGATATAGAACAAATTTTGTAAAAGTTTGTTCTTCATCAAATCCTATATGATATTCTACTTTGGAAGGATCTATATCTATTTTAAAATCTCTTTTCATTAGAGTTTTTTCAAACCTTTCTCTAATTTGTATGCAGCCAGATCTACTTCATTCATATATGTTATAGATCCTTTATCATCAACATCCAAGACACAATATTCAATTTCTTTTGTGATCATATTAAATCTATGAAAAGGTGTTATCATACTAGCAAAATGAATTGGTATTGGTCCTGTGAATATCCCAGCAAATCCTAATGTGTCTATTTTACAATCATAACACCAGATTAATCTTTCATATTCTGACCACCAGATGTTTGTTCCAACACCGGAAGACAGATCCTTAGGATTCTTAGTTCCTAATCCTAAACAACGATCACAACGCATATCAAAAGCTGTAGGTTCCAGGCAATAATGCCATTCTCTTTTATTTGGTAATTTAAAATTAATACAAGATTCTTCAGGATTTCTTTTAAGATCATAAAGTGAACAATATCCACAAGAATCTATATGTCTGCAAGAATAGCAACGTCTTGGTTCATTCAACTTTTTATCTCCAAAAAATACATCATTACAAATTCTAAGACAGAATTTTTATTCATAAAAATGATATGTTCTCTTACTGGTTCATAAACTTTTTCTTTTTGAGGCATATCCAAATCTGATAAATCTTTCCCTGGATAAATACTGCAATACCATTCTCCATGAGCTCCTGGAATAATTTCTTTTACTGAAGGTCTCTCTTTCCAAGAGATATAGTGTCTTAAAACTACTTTATTAATAACTATTGGTTCCTTTGTTAGAATTAATAAAGCCTTATTTTTCATTGGATAATGAAAAACATGATAACTCATTCCTGCTTGACTTGAATTTCTTTCTATAAAAAGAGCTTTTCCAAAATACTCAAGTTTTTTGTTTTCAATTAATATTTCTCTATCGTCTGTTTTCATATATTATTTAATTGATATTCAAATAAATATGAATTCACCAATGAAAACATTTCTGGATAAGTCTCAGCTTTCTTTGTTTGAAGAACTAAATATGCATTATCTGCATAGCTAAGAACAACAATATCTTTTAATACAATTAATTCAGTTGTTCTTTCTATAGCTTTTATAACATATCCAGCAATTTCTATATTAATCAAAGGATAACATAAGAATTCTCCCTTGAAAAAAGATCTTCTTTCAGGATAGACAAGCTGATCATTATCAAAATTAAATTTACCCTGAACTTCTTTCTTTTCAGGTTTTTTAATTTCTTCTTCTATTTCTAAATCATCAAAAAACATATTATTTAAAAGTTTCTTAAAGTTATTTCAAATAGTAACAATTGAAGTTCTTCATTATCTCGAGCTTTGCTTGTTTTTAGAAACAATTTATAACAATCTTTCTCTATCCATTTAATCATATAATCTTCATTTTGAATTAAAGATCCTATTTTTAATATTTTATCTATGAACATATTAAAATTATCTTTATCTTTAAATTCAATATCAATAAAACGATCTGTTCTACTTTTTATTAGATTCATTTTTTATAAAATATACAGCTTCATCTTGTACTGCTATATTTTCAGATTTAAAAGCTCCTCGAACGAAACCTTCATAATCTAATCTATTAAGAATTACTGGAATAACTTCTGCTCCAAAGATAGGATCTTTATAAGCATCAATAGAAAGAAGCTGATATTTAAAAATAAGAGCTTGAACATCAAGATTTTCTTTTGCTGCTTTTGTTTTTAAAATAATCCCAGGCTTTCCATAACTCTTAAAAAAGGATTCATATTGAGAGAATCTTGCATCTGGATCAGGTGTTCTTAATACTATATCATAAGTAATTTCTTTATTTGCGAAATGTCCTATAAAACATATATTAAGAATACCATCAAATTCTTTTAAGAAATCTGAGACAAATTTTTGTAATATCAATGAATTACTAAGAAATTCAAGACTTATATGTTCATCTTTCATCTTTTTATAATCCTATATTTTCCTATATAATTCTGTCCTGATTTTTTTATATCTGAGTAATCAATATAATATGTAAATAATTTAGATTCATTAATAAGTTTTGCAAGTTTAAATTTATGTCTTGAAAATAATTGATATAGTGCATGATAAGAGATATTATTTTCATCAGCAAGTTCTTGAAATCCTTTCTTATCATAGATTATTGCTTCTAATATTTCTACTATATCTTTTCTTTTATTTAAAGGACGATCTACAAAACTTATCATCATTCTTTTTAATTCATCTGTTATATATTCTCTCTCCAGGTTATAATAATAAGGATCTTTTACTTTTAATCTTTTGTCTCTTGCTTGGCTATCTACAACAATTGTTGCTATCTGTCTTTTTAATCTAATTGCTTCTCTTTGTAAATTACCAAGTAATGTTTTTCCTATATAATTTTCTATATAATATAAGAAATATACATTCTTTTCTGGTTTAAATCTATTTAGTCCTTTTTCTAATATTAGATATGCTTGCTGTTCTAATTCTCCAATTGATATTGTGTAAACATTCCCTTTCCATTTCTTATACAATGTTACTGCTATATTCTTAATTGATGGATATATTAATTCGTAGATTACTCCAATATACTGGGAATTACTCTTGCTCAGTATAGCAAGTTTTTCTAATTCTGAATAAAGAGCTTCTGTTTCATCATGACTTCTATCTTTTTTTCTTGATAAAGACAGAAGCTCTTCTCGATTCATTCCTCATCTTATTGCAGCTGTACAAAGTCTCCCTCATCAGTAGTTATAAATCCTTGCTTAACTTTCTTAATGATCTCATTTATTACCTTAGTAATTTCAGTTTCATTAAGAGTTGAATAGAGTATTTCATCTATGTTAAAATTCTCATCCAGGTATTCTCTTAATAGATTCTTATCTCGTTCTGTCAGCTCCTTTGTCATATTCCCCCTCCGGATGTGACTTATTCGTTTTAAATAATTTGTTTAATTTATAAGATAGCATCATTGCAACAGCTCCAAGAATTAGAGGCCATAATGTTTCACAAGTATAATAAGAATGAATATGAACAGATATAAAATAACATAATAAAAAAGGAATAGATAATATTATGTATTTATATATCTTTTTAAAAGATTCATTGAGCATTCTTTTGTTCCTTTTTGGAAACAATTGTTACCGGCCTTCTTGGATTTTTAATTCTTCCTGTTCTCACCAAATAGGCATATGCAATTTCATTATGATGCTCTCTATTTTCTTCAATCCACTTCTTTCTTTTTGCAACCTCCCTTTCTTTGTTTTCTTGATACCACTCCTTCTTTTTAAAATTGTCACACTTCTTGCAAATAGCTTGTAGTCCGTCCCTAGATGCATTATTTTTTGAGAACATCGCACTAGGTTTCGTTTTATTACACTCAGCACATTTCTTTGTTTCTGGTGTTGGTATCTTAGGTTTTCTTGGTCGTCCTCTCGTTGGCTTCATTCTTCTCCTCACTAAGATTTTGCAAATTATATTTAAAAATTATAATTTCAAGATCTTCATTATTTTTAGCTTTATCTGTCTCAAGTTTTAATACCTGTCGTATCTCATTGCCTAAAGGAATAATATCAAATCCCTTTTCTGATGATTCTTTTGCTGGAGGAACTATCCTTATATCCTTTTCAAATTTTACAGCAGGTGTCGCTCCAATAAATTTTCTTCCTGATTTTGTCTCCAGGAATCTAGCATCGACAGTAAGATCTGTTGTATTAACAATCTCTTCTAACATTTCAACAAAAGATTCTTTTTTATAGAAAAAGACTATTATTTTTGGTGATTTCATTTTGATAGATTCATTAAACTATACTTAAATAAGATTACTTGTAATTCTTCATTCATTAAAACATCCAGATCAAGAATAACTAAATGTTGTACATCTTTTATTCCTCTAGCACATAATTTGTATAATATTCCTGATTGATCCATAGATTCACTTTCAATATGTCTAACATTACCATTTATATCTGTTGTAAAAATAGCTCCAACTTTATATGGAGTTTCTCTTTCAATTTCACGAAGCATTTCCGAAAAATCATTAAGTAATAATCTATATTTTCTAACTTCTGATTGATTCTGAGATCTTAATGTAGGTTCTCCTCCAAAAGGACCGTGTGTATGAGCATTGTAGGTTTCTATAAGATCTTGAAAAGCATAATTAGGGATTTCTGCTGTTCTATACGTTCTCATTACATGCCCTATATGAAGATCTCCTATGCTGACTGTAGGAAATGATCCAATAGGAAAAGGAGGGACTGTTAATTTTGGAGGATCAGTGAAAACTGTTCTTCCAATATTTATAAGATTTTCAGGATCTATTCTATTATAAGGATCTGAAACAAATTCTTTTTGGGGATAAGGATCTAATAATAGAATATCTTCAGGATCTACTTTTAAATCACTGGCAATTGTTTCAACAATAGTTATATCTCTTCTAACAGAAGAAGGTATGCAATGTTCTTGTATTGTTGATGTTAATAGAAATCCCATTATTATATCCTTATAATAAGTAGACATAATATCTAGGAAACATAATTTGTCAATGACTATTTAAAAAAAGAATAAGCCCAGGAAATTCCTGGGCCTACTCAGACTCATTTAAAACTTTGGAGGTAATAATATATGAACTCTTGACATATATAGTGTACTAAATACTTGTTAAGTTGTCAAGTTATTAATTAATTTCTGTTAGAAACGAATCTATACTTTCGATTTGTTTTAGTTTATATCCTGAAGCAAACATAAGATTATGAATCAATATATATTCACTTAAGATTACAAAAAGGAATTCTCCCAATTTATCAGCAACAGCTTCTGTTTCTGATTGGGCTAATTTTACATCTGGAATTGGATCTAATTTTTGATCTGGAAGGATTGAATATGACAAATTTGTTTTGGAAATGAGATAACATAAGAAATCTTTTCTAAGATCTAGAACTTTACACAAAGTATATATTTCATTTATTGTTGCATAAACATTATTGTCTCCAATCTGCTTTGAAAACATAATATCAGCAAGTCTTTCTCTTCCAATAGCTCTTCTTATTCTCCATCTATTCATTCGGGTTGTTGTTGCATAATAAGATCTCAAAATTAAACCGAAGTTTCCAATAAAATTACAAAGATATTCATATTTAACTTCCAGGATCTTTTTAACTCTGACTTTTTTAAATTTAACATTTCCTTGTTCTATCATAGATTGTCTATGCTTAAATCTTCTTTCCTCTAAGGGAATTGCCAGATATTTTCTAAATGCTTCTTTGTCCTTTAAAGTTAATTTCATCTTTTACCTTTTTTATTAATTATTTTTTTCTTTATTATTATCATATTAAAACATTCACATTTTTTACATACAAATTCAAGACAGAGATCTCCACTATAAGTAACAACAAGACCTTGTAAAAGATCTTTTAAATTTGCTCTTTTTTTATCTTTACAATTTTCACATTCAAAATCGATAAAACCTTCTATCTCAGAATTCATGTGAGAAGTTCCTCTATTGTGAATATTCTATCATTTTTATAATCTTCTCCAGTTTTATCCTCAAAAGCAGCCCATCCTCTAGGTTCATCAAGAATATCTGATGCAGGAAGAATGGGCTCCAGACCATCTAATTGACGTTTCATGAAGCGATCATACAAAATGATATAGATAGCAGCAGCCAGATTCGTACAATGTCTTGTAGGGATTACTACAAATCTATGGCAATGTTTTCTTGTTACCTGGGGAATTGAACCATCTTCTGGTCCAAAGATATAAAGGGCATTCTCTGGATGTTTAAATGTAGTAAGAACTTCTGCATTTGGAGAGACTTCAACTGCGACAGGAGTTACGTCTTTGAATTGATCAAAGAAATAATCGAATTGAACTAATTCAACTTTTGAATATCCTTTCATCCGTTCTTCTCGAGGAAGACGCTGACCTTTTGCAACATCCAGGCTTACTCGGTCCCCAGTAAACCATACTTGTTTTACATCAAAACAAGAAGCTGCTCGGATAGCTTGACCAACATTACGAGGATATTTTGGATTTATTAAGGCAATAGAAGGTGTTAAACCTATTGGTTTTGAATTCTTTCCAATGATGTCTCGTTTCATTTTGTTTCATCTCTTTTTTAATATTAATCTTTTTTATCTTTTTTATCTTTTCCCTGATCTATGCTTGGACCTTCTCCTTCCATCTCTTTAGCATGCATCTCAGAATGACATTTTCTACAGAGAATATCACATTTTTCAACTTCTTTTTTGAAACGTGCTGGAGACCAGGACCATATCTTATGTCCTTCCTTCTCATGCTTATCTCTATGATGGAGCTCCAAATTCTTGGTAGAGCCACATTTCTTACATTTTTTACCTTTGAAGAACTTTCTTTTTCTGTTTTCCAGCCATTCACGCTGATATTGTTGTTTATCTTCTTTGTCTTTGAAAGGCATAAGAAATCTCCTGAAATAGCTTTTAAATAATAATGCTATTTCAAGAGAATTTTTTAACTTAAGCAAGTTTCTTAATATTGACTTTATTCGTAATTATATAACTTTCTTTGATATCTTTATCAATAAAGTTTGAGATTACCAATGTAGCAAAACTGGTTACAAACCCAATAAAGGGAACAGCTTCTGAAACATCACAGATATCCTGTTCTTTGGGATCTATGTCCTCAGGAACTGAATATTGATCATTCCAGATAATCTCGGCAGCATATTGTGGTGAAAATCCAATATGAAGTGTATTTCTTCTCTTCAAATTTACAAGGATCTGTCTTGATTTATTATTATCAAAGCAATCAAGGATAAGATCCTCCGCAGAGAACTTAATATCTTCAAAGATTCTTAAAACATCTTCAATATCAGTTATTCTTCTATTAAATGCAACATAATTTGTATTTCTACTCTTTCTTTGAAGAGGTATAATTATTGCTTGAGATTTAGGATATCCAACATGTTCCAAGAAATAGATCTGTGTCTTGATATTCCTTTCTTCAATCTTATCATAATCAACACCAATAAGATTAATGGTAGTACCATACTTCCTTGAAAGCTGATCCATTACATTACTACCAATAGCACCTAATCCAAAAACTATAACATTCATTTTATTTATTCCTTTTCAATATGAATTTGTGAATATCCTAAAATATCCCTTACTCTCATAAGGATCTTTCCAAGATGATTAAATCCTTCTCCATTGCAGATACCCCAATAGGTATCACCCCAATCATTTCCTTCTTCCAGAATAGCATCTCCTGTAGCTAGAAGTCTTTCAGCCAAATCTTTATGTTGAAGAAATTTACAGAGGACTGCATGGAACATTATTCCAAATTTTATTTCTTCCCAATCAGGACGTAATTTGCACAGGGCTCCCATGCGTTTTGCTCTTCCTGGTGTTTCAGCTGTCATAATAGCCAGACGTTCCTCGGGAACCGGAGATTTATATGCTTGATACATATGCTCAACTGTCTTATAAGTTTTTCCCATATAAAGAATGGGAGCTTCCTGGAAGTTGGAAAGCCAGCGAGTTTCTCCTCTGAATTCTGATATTATATTCATATTAATCATCCTCTCCTTTAATAAATATAGGAATATATAAAGCATCGACTACGTTTCTTATTTTCATAATAAGATTTCCAAAGTGATTATATCCTTCTTCATTGAGGATCTTCCAATGACTTCCATCTGGAGTATCTTCTTCCTGAATAATATAATTTTTTGTGGCTATTAATTTCTCAGCCAGATCCTTATGTTGTAAGAACTTGGCGAGAACAGCATAATACATGACTTCATATTTTACTTTTTCCCAGTCAGGACGAAGTTGACAGATAATTCCCAATTCTTGGGCTATTGCTGGAGTAGCAGCTTCTTTAATTGCTAATCTCTCTGCAGGATCTGTTGCTTTCATGTATTGATAAATATGTTCTACTGATTTAAAAGTTTCTCCCCAATATTCAATTGAGACTTCGTAATGATTGGAAAGCCATCTGTATTCACCTATAAATTGTGTTATCTTATTACTCATTTTAACTCATCCTTTGGATCTAGATCAAGAACCCAGCAGAGCTCCTCTGCTGCACTTCTGAAACTTTCATACATAACTTCATCAGTGCTTTCATATGTTTTTAGAATGTTTTTTAGGTCTTCCAATTTTTCTTTTATTAACTTTTCCGTTTTCACAACTTTCCTCCAGGACCCAAAGCAATGTATCTATCTCTCTTTTTAAGAAACCACTCTGAGTCATCGTATCCAGTATTTCTCCTAATTCTATGGTTTCTCTTTTCTTATTACAAAGAATAGTTCTTTCTTTATCCTTTCTGGCTATACGATCTCTTATAGCTTTTTCACTTCTCATGTTCTATCTCCTTCTTAGAACATTTAACAGGTTTTCCGTCATCATCAAATTTTCCTGCAAGAGCATCTCCATAGGCACTAGTTATATAATAAAAGACGTGTCCTTCAATACATCTTTTATTAGGATCAAACTCAGACATTCTTTCATTTGTCTTTTCTTCAACATAAGAACCCTCTTGAAAACAGCCACCAAGGAATATTATCATGAACAGAAATAAATATTTCATTCTTCATCTCCATATGCCAATAATTTTAAGATAGAAAGTATTGTTTTATCTGTTGATTCATATGGAATATCTTTTTCTCGTATTTCTGTTTCATTAAGTAATAAATAACATTTATGGAAACATTGAAGATCAAAAATATTCGTAATATCTTTAAATGTTATAATATGAAAGGCAATTGATTCTCCAAAAGCCATCTTCAAACCTTCCATGCAATTAATATCCTTATCTGAATAAGAGAATAGATATGCTGGGTGAACATGATAAAAATCAAGCATGATTGGATCAAAATCTGGAGTTTGACTCTTAAATTGCCAAATCCTCTCAAAGTTAAATTTGACTTCAGCAGGTTCTCCTTTCTGAATATCTATGATCTTTCCTTCATATGTTACTATTGATGCTTCAATCATGTTTCATTTCCTTAAATCCCATAAGTGCTCCAGTGGTTATTCCATTTCCTAATGCAAGAAATATAACACTATCAAAAGAATATCCTGGCCAAAGTAGACTTGTTAAATAACCAAAAAGGACAGTAAGTCCAAAACAAGCTATTCCAGAGATAATACCAGTCATAAGTGCCTTCATATCCTACCTCGATTGTATATGTTGTCTTCTTGGGATCTTATCAATAACTTGAAGCAATTCCAAATTTGCCAATTTATATTGTTCCATAAGGTTTTTTGAAAGAGATAAATATTTTGTACTTTTTATCCATTCCTCATATTGCATATTCCCACGAGTTTTATTACATTTCCTGCAGGCAGATACCAAATTATCTTTTGTACTTGGACCACCATCTTCCCAGAGAACTACATGATCTACTGTCAATGGAACATCATCTTTTCCACAATACCGACAACGATATCCATCCCTACGAAAAACTTCCCAGGAAACACCTTGATCAATTTGACGTTGACTCTTTCGTAAGATAATCTTCACGAGTTTTCCATCAGGAGCTTTTTGAAGAATCTCTGTTTCTAATAGATCAGTTTGTCTTAGGAGCTTAGCCCAATCATCTGTTGTCATGTGAATAAGTTCATAAATAGTACCTTGTCCTTCAAGTGTGTCAGGAATTGGACATATTATATTTTTACCTTTACCACTAAAAATCATTCCAGAAATCTGGAAATTATTTCCAAAATCAAAAAGATCATAATCTGTTAATGTTTTTTCATCATAAACCATTGTTTTATCCTTTATTAAATATACATTATATATACATCACAGTCAACTACTTTTTTAAAGGAGTTTTCATTTCTAATACCTTATTTCTATCTTCTATCATAGATTTAGCCATTTTATCAAAGATTTTCTGATAGGTACTCGAAAGAAGTGAATAAATCCATTTAAAAAGTTTCATAATAGGATCATCAATTATTGTCCAAATTACTGACCAAGGCCAAAAGGCACTCCATGTTATTATTTTCTTTTTATATTCAGAAATATCAGTATTATTTCTAAATGAATCAAAAGGATCTCTTTTTAACCAATCTTCCTCAGTTCTGAGAACATTCTCTTTAAGATATTCATTTTTCTTTTTTAAGTATTCCTCATTTCTTATTCTAGCTAATTGTGCTACTTTTACAAAGGACCAGAATATTCCTATTGCTATATAAGATAAGAAAAATATTATAGATATGATAATATTATCTGATAATATCTTTAAGAGATCAAAATTACCAAGAAATCTTAAGGCAACAAAAGTTAAGATAAGTGTTATTGTTGCACCAATACTTTGTCCTTTCTCTACAAGAAAGAATAAAGATAAAAATACAACACCAATAAGAATCCAAAACCAGATAGTTCCTATAATAAATACTTCTGCGAATTGCATATTTATTCTCCTTATTTTTTAGATGCCAATTCCATCATTTCATCTTCGACTTGATATACTAATTTATTAAAATATGGATCTCTTTTAAGTTCCCTTGTTCTTTCCAGAGGAAGTTCCACATGATGATAATGAACAAATTCTCCAGGATTAGCTTTCATTATGAAGAGATCATCTCCAAGAAAGACTGCTTCTGGAATATCATGTGTAACGAATATAATTGTTGTCTGGATATCCATCCAAATTCTAGCCAGCAGCTCTTGCATTTGTAATCTGGTCCTGACATCCAAAGCACCAAAGGGTTCATCCATTACTATTATAGGAGGTTCTACAATTAAACTCCTAGCTATAGAAACACGCTGGAGTTGTCCTCCTGAGAGAGTTGGATACTGGGCATATTTATCTTCATGTCCTGTTAGACCAACGAGCTCTATGAATTTCATTACTTTTTCATGTCGTTCTTTCTTACCCATATGATTCTGATATTTCAAACCTAGCTCTACATTTTGATAAACGGTATACCAGGGAAGAGAAGAATATTGTTGAAATACCATCCCCACTCGATCTTCTCGTGTTCTAGGTTTTCCATTTATAAGGATCTCACCAGAAGTTGGTTCTTGTAAACCACAAATATATCTTAGAAGTGTTGATTTTCCACAGCCAGACGTTCCTAGAAGACTTATAAATTGTCCTTGTTCTGGTTTATCTTCAACAAGAAAATGGAGTTTCCCATCAAAGACAACATGGTCTCCATAAACCTGCTTTATATTCTTTAATTCAAGTATGTCAGGAAGGGCTGTATTTGTAAATTCAAGTCCTCCTTCTATTGGAGCACTTATCTTTCCATTTCTATGTGTAGAAATATTCTCTGTTTTCTTTACTTTGAGTGGATCTAAGTATTCTTTTAAATAATCCATAATTGTCCTCTAGATATATTTGTGTTTGAACATTTTCTTATCTGCAAGCATGAATAATCTATCTTGGATTATTCCTATTATTATAAAAAGGAGCAATATCGCAAATACTTTATCAACTCTACTTTGTCGAGCCGAAGTATAAACAAGAGCTCCAAGTCCTCCAGTTTTATTTACCAGCTCTGCTACAATTAAGTAAGTCCAGCTTATAGCTACTAGAACTCGGATATCATCTGAAACTCGAGAAATAACTGAAGGAAAATGTACTGTACAGATTGTTTGCCATTTGCTTGCTCCAAGTGTATACACTGTATCTACATAAACAGTTTCTACTTCATCTATCCGTTGCACAACTGTTGGAAGAAGAAAAACAAAAATACCAAAAGAGAGAAACTGTATCTTCATTGTATCTTCAATTCCAAACCAGGCAATAAACAATCCTATCGTAGCAGTTAGAGGTATATATCGAATTGCATCTACATAGCGACTGAATAGCTTTCTTACTGGAGGAATTAATCCAAATATAAATCCGGCAGGTATTGCAATAGCAACTGCTTGAATATATCCAAGAATATTCAATTTAAGAGAATAGAATATATTGTATAAAAGATAATCTTTTGTACTTAATTCAATATAAGAATAAAATACTTTGTAAGGACTTGGTAGAAGAAGAGAACTGATTAATCCAGTAAGACAAAGAAGTTGCCAAGAAACTAATATGATTAGGCAACCACCTACAATATAAAGATACTTTTTCATATTAATTCATCCTAATATAATTTTGAAATTCCCAGAGCAAGGATTCGAACCTTGCACAAAAAGGATTTGGGTCCTCATGCTTGTACGATTAGGGAGTTTGCCTGTGTTTTTTTATCGTACCTATGTAATAGTCAGAATTAACTTTCTATCACTCTCCTGTAGCGTCTGCCCTTTCGCCATCTGGGTAATTAAGGGGGCTTTCGCCCCCTTTATGTTAATCCAAAATTTCAAAATCTGTCCGTCTATTTTTGGCACGTCCATCATCTGTGTCATTTGATGCAATTGGTTTATCTGGGCCGTTCCCTATAATAACAAATCTATTGCTATCAAAATTATACCGGCGAGAAAGGAATCCAGCAACAGCTCTTGCCCTTCTTTCAGAAAGATATTTATTATCTTCCCTGTTTCCAATGATGTCAGTATTTCCTTCAATACGGACACGGCTTCTTGCAAAAGCTTTTGCGATAGGACCAAAATCTCTTGTTATTATTGATTTGGCATGATCAGTCAATTCTGCAGATCCAAATTCAAAATTAACAGTTATTCGTTTAGTAGCAAAGGCTTCTTTTGTTCTTGTTTCAGAATCAGCTACAGTAAAAGTTTCCTTTCCTTCTGCAGCTTGATTTCCTGATCTTATTTCCAAAGAATTAATGATAGAAGCATCGCTAACCTCACGCCAAGGAACAAGAGTAGTTGGTGCAAGACCAAGTTTACCGTATTCCATGCTCATTTCAACAAAGAGATCTTCTCCTTTAACACCATTATATTCTCTATTCAAGCCAAAAAAGTTTTTGTTATCCCCCAAAGTAGTGAGACGAACATTGCTTATAGCTTTAGAACAGAATTCCACTGGTTGATTTAGACCCTCTGCCAAAATCATAGCAGCTTTTCTCTTTGCAGTTTCATTTGAATTAATCTCTGCAGCACCAGTTAACCAACCATCAACAAATTGAGTAAGCATCTTCTTGTTCTTTTCCAGGTATTCTGCTTTAACAAGAAAGCCATCGGCAATTATATGACTTGCTGATTTAGTACTCTTCAAAATGGTTGCACCTTCAATCTTGGTGACACAATCTTCATCATCAGGGCTCCAGACAACTGCAGCATCTACTTTATTAGCTTTAAAAACAGTTGCTGAATCAACAGCGGATTCTACCTGCTTGATATCAATATCAGACATTGAAAGGCCACCTGCTTTCAACATCCAGATAAGGAAACTATGGCTAGGTGTTCCAAAAGCAACAGAAATCTTTTTACCTTTAAGATCATTAATGCTAGTGATCCCTTTACGAGCAACAATAGCATCACCACCACGAGACCAGTCTGCTTGAAAGAAAAATTTAGGTTTATAATCTGCTAGAGCTTTAACTTCTGTTGGATAAGCATCTGCAGTTACCCAAAGGAGATCTACATCTCCTGATTTCCAAGCATCTCGTGATCTGACAAAATCATCGAGAACAACAAAGTCCACAAGGAACTTATACTCTTTGTAGAACCTGGAATTTGCATTTGCCTTGAAACCTTCATTAAAATACTGGCCTCCTGCATAGCCACCCCAGGTTACCACACCAATACGAATGACAGGAGTCTTCTTATCAACTCCCTCAGGGAATGTTATTCTACTTTTCGGAACGATCTTGCTCATCATAGATGATCCACAAAACCATTTTCCTACTCCGAACAACGCTCCCACGACCACAACAGCAATAATTATCTTTGCAAGTGGTGTTAGATTCTTCATCTCATATTCCTCCTATATTAACTAAATAAATCCGAGTATTTCTCCTTGAAAGTAGAACTAGCAGACGAACCACTTTCATTGAGAATAGAACTATTTTTTTCCCATTCTTCAAGAAGTTTAAATCCTTTTTCTTCAAAAACTGCATTCTGAAGATCAACACTCTTAAGAGCATCCATAGAGAGCTCCATGAAGCGTTCCATTTCTCCTACTTTGGCAGAGATATCATCATTAACGAAATCCATTGCTTGATTAAAAATCTCAAGTTTGTCAGGATCTCCTTTTATGATAGACATAGCTGATTTAAAAGCAGAATGCCCAGCTTTAAGAGCACTATATTCTCTCTTCTTAGTATCAACTTCATTCTCAGTATCCTGAAGAAGATATCCAGCACTTTCATATACCCGTTTAAGAACAGAGTTTACATTTTCCAGTTTAGAAAGTAAAGGCAGAAGTCGGCTATTTGAATCTTTAAGACGTTCTGCTTGCTTAACTGATAAAGCTGCTTGAGGATTGTTTTTTCTCTTTTTGGCTTCAGATGCCATGCTGAGATTGTTTTCCATTTCACTTTTATTCTTATCAATTACATTCTTTAACTTTCTAATTTCTTGGGAAAGTTCGGTGATATGATCATTCATTTTATCCCTTGCAGCCCTGAGATTCTCAATATAAGATTCGAGGATCTTAATAGGATCAAGCTGTATGATCAGTCCTGTTACTGCTCTCATTGCCATCTTATACAGATACCATACGAGAGTCCTAACTTTCTTATCTAAAATGATATAGATAAGACCAAGAAGAATTACACCAAGGATTATCGCATAAATAGTATTCTGTAGTAAGAGAATAAGAGTTGGTAGCATTACCCAAAGTAGATAACCACCACCAACTAAACCTATTGCAAGGACTATTGCACCTGTTGTACCTTCTGGCTTTTTCCAAAAGGATTTTGGTTGAATATTTTCCATGCTATTCTCCTGCTATTGTTGATTTTATTTTAGCCTCGTCTGCCTTTATTTTGCTATTAACAATATTAACAGCTTCGTTAAAGGCAAATTCTGCACTATTCAATTTTTGTTTAGCGACAGTCAGACCTTTTTCTAGCTTATCCTTCTCTTTCCCAAGAGAAGTAAGTTGAGTTTCTATCTGTTTTACTTTGTCCTCAACCTCAATGATGTCTGATTGTTTTTTCTGTCTTAATGATTCAATAAATTCCTTCTTTTCAGAAAGAACAACATTAAGATACACTGAGATTGAATCAAGGAGTTTTTGTTTTGTTAAACCCATTGTTTTTGCTGTTGCAAAAACGGATTTCATCGCTGATTCCTCAGAAGTTCCATCCTTGACAAGATCATTAACAGCATCTTTAAATTCAAGATAGTCAAAGCCCTCTATATTGGCTTCTCCTATTGCTTTACTGAGCATCCCCACCATTTTATTAACATCACCTTCAGATACAGCTGCAGTTTTAGAAGAAACAGGAGTCTCTCCTACAGCAGCAGCTTCTTTGGCTGGTTCTTTGGTTTGTTCAGTTTCATCACCTACGATGAATAGATTTTTAATTTTACCTAAGTTCAAGCCCATCTATTATTATCCTCCTTTACTAACTTTTAATAATTCCCATCTTCTACATTATGATAGGTATAGTCTTCAGAATCGTCAAGATCATCAGGATCATTTCTTACTGGAGCATCCTTATACCGTGTCTTGTGGATCTTTCTTTTCTTATCCCATTCTTCTGCAGTAAGAACCATGCTTTTAATTGAATGTCTCTTATCATCACCTGACATACAATAACCTGCTTCAAGTACACGAAAAGTATTAGCATCAATAACTGAATTGAATGTTTGATTTTTATCCAATTTCCAATCGACAACTATTTTAGATCCTTCTTGGGAATATCCCAGGATCTTAGCTCCAACAGAACTAAAAGCAAAATAAAGTCTTCCAGGAAGAGTTTTCATAAATTCTTCTGCTTTTTTCTTATTCTCTAATTCTTCTTCCATCTTTTGAATTCGAATTCTTTCAATTGCATGGAATAAGAAGACTGTTCTCATTTCTGGAGTTACTCCTTTAACCCCACCAAGATCTCCAGTTCCATTTGGAAGACAGTTCCTATGAATTTTATGAAACTCAACATCCATATAGTTTGGACGATAATAATAAAGATTTTTATCTTCCCACATAATTGCTTCAATTGATGAAAATGTAGGAGAATTATTGAAATGAATCTCTGTTATCATTCCCATTCCAAACTTTCTTTCAGCACTATCAAAATTAAAAGGTATTAATAAATTATTATACGTATAACCTTTAATACTCATTTTCCTAATAGATTCAAAATCGATATTCTCAATCATATAGGGTTCAAGAATTATTACATCGTTTCCGGTAATCTTAACTTTGTACCAGCCTGGGTCTACTCCATATTTAAGAGCATACCTCTTCCTATTATATTGAAATCCATTATTCAATATAGGAACGATGGCCTCCTTTGAAAGTACAAAGGACTTTAAATTAATCATTTCTTCCATAATAAAATTCTTGTGTACCCCTATTTTTTTCATGTCTCGTCTCCATATCTTTCTCCTTCTAAGATTTTATATATTTATATGAGACAGGATATCCCTAGATTAGCAAAATATCTATGAGGGACATCTCCTTTATAAAATGATTTTGCTGGAACAATCAACCACGTAAATCCAGCTTTAAAAGTTACTATATCTTTCGTAAATAAAAGGGTTATAGATTCTGCCATGTCACTTACACCTTTTCTTATAGGTGTTCTTGACATTCTTGGATAAAAATTAGCTCCATCAAAATATAGATAATAATTAGTAACTTTATTTGTCCTGTTATAATAATAAGCTACAGAGCTTCCAAGAACAAGTTTTACTTCTTTAGTTAGAACAAATTCATGTCCGGTACTGAATTGAATATAAAAATCTCCTCCCCTCTTCATCATTGTATAGTAATCATTAGTGACAGAGATCTTAGGTTGTAAATAAGGAATAAAATCCAAAGTTATACCGACTGTCGTAAGTAAGAAGCTATAATCTACAAACTTCCATTGATTGAGTCCTACAACTTTTTTACGTGCAAGTTCTGTGGCCCTTCCTGAATTATAAAACCACCAGTACCAGATATTGGCATTTATTGTTATAATATCTTTTACTTTATAAGTATAGTCTATACCAGGATCTAGACTATGAAAAGCATATGCTATATGATTAAACTTCAAATTCTTCTTTGTCCAATATACAGTAAGATCATCAGGATTCATTTGAAGATAATATTTATTTGGTTTTTTCTGAAATCCTTCCCAAATGAAACTTTGGGACACTTCAGATAAAAGACCAATTGTTAATCCAGTATCAAAGATACTCCAGGTGATACTTGGAACAATGGCACCGTCTCTATTATAAAATCGTGTTCCTCTCCAGTGATAATCGCTATAGTAATCTAATGCAAAATTAAGTCCAATAGGTTTCTTTTCTGCTTCTTCTTGAGCAACTGCAGCTTGTATAAATAATAAAGATGTTACAATAGCAATAAAAAGTTTTTTCATATCATATCTCCTTTTCAAGATAATAATCTGCATTCCTGGCATATTGATTATTTGGTGGTGCAAAAGCATATACAACTACCCACGGTTTATCTTTACATCTTGAATCATGAATGAAATCTACTTGATAATGCCATCCATTATTCAAGGTCTTGTCTAAAAGGGGTAAGAGAGCCCCATCGGAAGGGACTCTCTTACTTTTAGCTATTCTGATCCCTTCTTTAAGAAGGGATCTCATAGCTTTAGAGTTTAATTCTTTCATATTTTTACTTTAACCTTGTCAATAGCAAATTCAAAGGTAGTAGAAATTTCTGTTCCTACCAATGATTTAACTTTCATTGGAAGTACCATGTTTTCCCGAGAAGAGAATTCATCCATCTTTCCTTTATTCCCCAGGATTATGGCGAACTTAGAAAGTTGTATGAACTTTCTGACATCTTTAAGTTCTTTGTTTAAAGATGTTATCTTTTCAACCAACTTCTTAATAAGAGCTTCTCCCTTTAAAGAAGCGATAGGATCTTTAAGATATTGATCATAGGCTTCTTTGACGATCTGTTCTCTTGGAGTTGTGTTCTTTTGAGCAGCAACTTTCTTGATAACATCAGAAGCACTTACTTTAGTAAAGCCTTTAGGCTCTATTGAGAAAGAGTAGGCTTCATATTCATCATCACCAGCCAGGAGTTTGGTAGGTGGGTTGTAGGAGCCATTCTTAATATAGCAATGCTCTATAAGATACTGTGCTGCTTCATCTGATAATCCAGTATCTCTTACAGCAACCTTTCCGGTAGCTTCTTCTTCTTTCTTCTTTAGATTAGTATATACAGAAATCTGATCTGCAAGAAGCTTTTCTTGCCATACTTTCTCAGCCAAAGTCTTAGCAGAAGTCATCTTAACATAAACTCTGTTGATAATCGGAAGAGAAGAGAAATCAACAACATATTTTCCATCAGTACGCCTGGTCAAAATAGAGCCAAGTTTATTGATTGTCTCCTTTGAAATATCAGAAATAACAAGTTTCTTTGTTTGAAGTTTTCCATCTGCAATTATTGCATAGGTCCGGAAAGATGATACAGGAAATTTCTCTGGAATATTCATCTTTGTAAGATCTTCTTTAGTTGCAGGCTTTACAACAAATTTATCAGAAAGAAGATTTACAGTACCTTTGGCTTCTGTAGAAATGCTGAGATTGAGACGTTCCTTATTCATAACTACATTGTTAAAAAATACGAACATATCATCAGGATATTCAACAGAAGGTCCATCAGTTTGTTCAGTCTTCTTTCCTATACTAGTATACTCAAAATCTTTATCTCGAGGATACATTTTTACATTATCATCTTCGATTAGGATATTGATCGCATCCATGACACAGAAAGCATTAGGATCAGGAAGGAAATCCTTAACAACTCCTTCCAAGAATCGATCTTTGGGAACAAAGATAGATCTTCTTATCTTTGTTTCAGCTTCCGAGAATTCCTCAGGAGCAATACTATTATACAAGTTTTGTATAAGGTATTTGTCTCCAATATAGCTTAACAGATCAAGAGCTTGAAGAATATTATTCTTTTGAGAATGAATCGTTGCAAGAGCACGAATTCCTCTTTCAAGAGTAATATCGATTTCAGTAATGTCTTCTGCTCCTTTTACTTTAGATTTAGTTATAAAGAATATACCACGATATTCTTTTTTAGCTGGTTTAAATTTAATCTGTCCTTTTTCAACAACATATTCAACAAGTGCTTTTCCAGAAAAAGATACAGGAATTATTTCTTCAGAAACTGGAATATCTACAGGAATAGAAGGACTGCTATCTTCAACAGCAACTCCAAAATCTTCCAGTGTCTTTTCAAAGTTTCCAAAGTTATTAAGATGGATGAAAGATCCTTCAGTTACTGAAGCCATCCAGCTCATCATATCTCTATCAATATACCCATATCCTACGAACATAGTTATTTGAGCATATTGAGTCCAGGATTTGAGGGCTTTCTCAATTTGAGGACGACCACCGCCAGAATTATGGCAACCATCTGTAAAGAAGAAGAGAGATGATTTCCCATTAACTTTTCCAGCAATTTCATTTACTTTATTGAGAATTTCAATAAAGTTAGTCATGCTGAGAGATCTGCGATATCCATTAAGAGTAGTCGTAACACCATTCAATTCCTTTTTAAGAGTATAAGGAACTGTCAGGTTATACTGGCCGGTATCGGAAAAATATCCCAATGATACTGTTGATCCTTCCGGAAGTTTATTACAATATGCAATTGCAGAATCCATGATCTTATTAAGATATCCAGTCATAGATCCGGAACGGTCAAATATGAGAAATTGATTTTGTGCATCTGGAACCATGATGGCTTTCTCTTTTTTCTCATCGAAAGTAATCGCCATCGCATTAAAATACAAATCATCCTTGATTTTTAACGATCTGATCTTATTCTCACTCATAATTCCTCCCACATTATTTATTAAATGTTATTTATACACTAATCGAGCAATTCTATTGAATTCTCAAAAATTGTTGCAAGTTCCTCTGAAAAATTAAATCTAGTTTTATTAATCTCAATACTTTTTCTTATATTCCCATCATTATGTCGTTTGGAAGCACAGTACCAATCGACAAACATTTCTAATATGTCTAATATATTCATATCATGTATTCCATTCTTAAAATGCTCAGGATGATGCCTATTATTCGCATAATGATGTTCTAAGGCTGGTTTTAATTGAGTAAGTGCTTCTTCATATTCTTTAGATCCATATGTCATTTTAGCCAATGCGGGAGTCCATTTTGAGAATAGAGAAAATTCTGGATCTTCCAATTTTGATTGGTCATGTGCTTCAGCTCTATCAGCAATAATTTTAGCGAAACGATTTAAAATCCTAGAAAGTAAAATCTTGTGTTTCATTGTCTCATCTACACAAAAAGCATCTTCCTCTGTTTTAATATTAGGCATCGACTTCTCCTATTTATACTCAATAATTGTTTGTGGTATTTGACCCTGGAATCCTTTCCAGTTGAATTTGCTTGATTGTGAATTATATTCTGAAACCAAATTACTATAGTTTTCTTTATATCCTTGAAGAGTCGTTTCAATTCTACCAAATTCTTCCTGGACATTCCAGCTCCATTTAGAGGCATTATCTCCATGCAGCTTCTTAAAATTCTCTATACGTTTTTCTGTATCTTTTATACGAGATTCCATATTTTGGATCTGTGTATATTGATCTTTAAACCATTCATATTTTTTTAATGCACGTTCAGGTGAATATTCATTACAAATAACACCTGAGAGATTGAGAAGAAGAATAACAAGGATAAATGCAACTATCCCTCCAAAGATACCAAAGGCTTTAGTCATCTCCGAACCTCCCGATGATTAATTACAGGTGTTTCAACTCTTACTTCAGCTGATGTCAGAAAATACTTTCCATTCCATTGAAAGTACGTTCCAGCAGGGCTAAACCAATAGACATATTCATCACTTTCTCCAGAGGTACCATCAGATGTAACATAAGGAAGACTCTTTTTGGAAGAAGTAACTTTACCTTTAACTGCACCATAGAAAACTACAGTTCCAGTATCAGATAAACAATATATCCACCATATTTTGCTTGAATCAGAAGCAAGCTCAACTCTTCTTTTTATATTTAATTGTTCTGCAGTAAAACCTTCTTTTGAAGTTTTTATTTTAACATCCGTTTCACTAACATCATTCATCTGCTGGCATCCTCCTCCACGAGAACCCATGAGAAAAGCTGATGTAACAATTATTAATAAGATCCCAAAAACCTTTTTCATATTTATCTCCTTTGTCTCCATATAAGTATAGGGCTGATTTCTCAGCCCTATTAATTATTTTGCCGATTCCCACCAGACCGGCAGTTTTAAAAGTGGAGTATTCATGATCTCTTCTATGATAGAAACCGGACCCAATGTTGCTGTACGAACGGCTTGAGCAACAAGAGCACTCTCTGTTAAAGAGTTAGGTTTCATAGTAGTTACTGGAACACCTACTTGATTAAAAGCATCTGCTAAACTGGTACACTTCTTATTAGAAATATCTACAATAACAACAGCCTTAGGCATTGCTACTCCAGCATTCTTAAAGTTTTCCAGTATCTTTACTTTCGTTGCAGTATGACTATCAGGATCTTGATCTGTAACATAGAAATCAATGTCACAACCTTGTTTCCTTGCATACTCAAAGCAAGCAAAGCAGTTTGTTCCACCACCGGCCCTGATTCCAAAGAGTAGAGCTGCAAAAGCATCTTTCTCAAAAGTATCAGGTTTCTTCATGAGATAACCTTGACTATTGAAAAGACCCCAAAAGAAATTATCTTGAGGATTCTTAACACACTCAGCGATAATAGATCCTTTTTCTTTTGCAAATTCTATTGTTCCACTCATAGAACCACTGATATCAATGTGAAGGAAAATTCTTCCGATATCTCCTACACTTTGTTTTCTTTTATCAGCTTTTGCCTTTTTAAGAACTTTTGTTACTTCTTCGTCTACTTCTGTATTGATTTTCTCAACACGATCCAATGCAGTCTTTGCATCTTGGATTTTATTAGTAAAGACTTCCATAACTTGTTTGTTCTTAAGAAGACCCTGAGAATCAAAAAGTTCCCTTAAGATAACAGCCTGGTCTCCAGTAGCTTGTTCAAGAATAGCTACAGCAATTACAGGAGAGATCTTCTTTTCAAGAGCTCCCAGGACACCAGTAGGAGGAAGCTTTTCTTTACGAATTCTTTCAGCGATTTCAAGATCTGACAATCCTTTGAAATCAAAGAATTTGACTTTCTTGATTTTCTCACCTTTTTTTTGCTTCCAGCCAAGAATTGCTGCAGCTTCAATAGAAGGTGCTAAGTGCAATGATTTGTAAAGTGTTTGATAAGTCTTAGATAGACCAACTTTACGAACACCTTCTAGTGCCTTAGGATTCATTTCACGATACTTAAGATATTTACGAACAGCTGTTTTTAAAGAACGTGAAAAATGTGTTCCTTCTTTGTATTTCTTACCGAGAGATTGTTTTACATTAGCAATCTCAATGATTCGAGACACAAGTTTTGAATCCAAATCTTGGAGAGCTGCTTGAGAAACAATCCTAAAATTTGGTTTTTTGTAAGCACTTCCCTGGCTAAAGGGAGTTCCATCTGCCGAACTTAGAGAATTCGCAAATATAGAAACAATTTTTAGATCCTTGCTATCAAGATTCTTTGCAGCATAGGATGTAAAATGTACTAAGAAGAATGGATCACTCTCCCCAAGTTCAATAAACTTATCAAGAACTTCTTTTAATTTCTGTTCTTGAAGTTTACCTTTTGACCAAAGGTGCTGACAACCATCTACAATTGTATTATAAATGGAGAGTCTCTCCTGGTCAGATAAGTATGATAATTGTTCTGCCATGCTTAGACCTCCTTATTGAATTATAAATGAGAGTTCAAGCCATAAGAATTTAAAAAGTTTTCACACTATTTAACAGATAGTTGCTCTACCACTGAGCTATTTTCCAATTTTGGCTGAAAAAATGGGATTCGAACCCACGCATTGCTTGTAAATTCCTATAATGGAACTCTCATGTAAAATACAATAAGAATTATTTATACCTCCAATTATAACCAGCACATTTATGCTGATGTATACAAGCAGAAGAAATGCTTGCATTATGAACATTAACAAATTCAGCTGCTAAATGCAAACTTCCAAATTCTTTTATAATTTTATTATCTTTTATCATTAGGACAACTTTTGCATCTTTATGTTCTGATCCTTTTTTCATAAGATGGTTATTATATGCATGAATTATATTTTCAGAAGGATTACACCATTCTAAATTATTAATCATATTATCTTTTTTTATTCCATTCTTATGATTAATCCAAATTTTATTATTTGGATTAGATATAAATGTCTGTGCAATTAATCTATGTACTAAAAAATCTTTTATTTTTCCTTCTTTAGATAAAGAAACAACTTGGTAACCACTTTTAATAACATATGGTTTTAGTATTTTTTCTTTAATTCTTCTATGTGCAATACCTCCATTTGGCATTGCACATAGAGAAATACGTTCCAGACTTTTTATTCTACCAAGAGAACTAGCTTGGTACATTCCTTCATAAGAAGGAATGTCTTTCCAAGTTTCTTCCATAATGGAATTTAAATAATTCCAGCTACACTTGATGGAATAACATAGATATTCCTGTTTGATACGGCTTTTCTGATCTTATAGTGATTACGGATATTTACTCCGAATTCTTCATTAATAACTGGAGTAATCTGATCCATAATTTCTCTTTCAGTTGCATCAAAAGAGAGACCTAGTTCAGAAAGAGAGCGTTGATAGTCTTGTCCTTCAACAGTTACAAAGATACGATCTGTAACTTCTGCATTAGGATTGACTAATTGAATAACGGCGGGTGTTTGTGGTTGATTCCTGGTCATGATATCCTCCTTTATATTCTCTTTTTGTTATGAGCGAGATGAGAGAATCGAACTCTCTACCTACAGTGTGGTGCTTGTAAGACATTATGATGGGCACGAAATCGTGCAAGCTATAATATCTTCTAAGTTTTAAGACTGTTGCTCTACCATTGAGCTAATCTCGCATATTTAAGAAGTTCAAGACATTAGCAATTGTTAGTTAACATAGTTGGAATTGAACCAACAACGTTCAGATTTGCTTTCTGATGATCTACCCAATTGATCTATATGCATGTAATTGCTAACTTATGGAACTTCTTTTGGCGAAGGTAGGAGTTGAACCTACATTAAGTGCTTGTAAGGTATTATCTGTGGCACGTAGAACGTGCAAGCTATGATACCTAACTGTTGCCAGTCACAGATTATTGTTCTGTTGCCTCTACCATTGGGCTACTTCGCCATAGTTGACAATTTAGCTAGTTGTTACTCCCATGCTTTTATAGGGTACCCTCAGCACAGTGCGTATTCCGGTAACCAGTATCCCATCCGGCGTTCGAATCCGAAGATCCTATCTCTCGGCTGACTAGGGCGATCAATTCCCCGCCAGTGACTGGTGTCTTTCAATCGACTCTAACGATCTTCCCGACCTAACTAAACCATCATGCCCCAGAGTCAGGAGTCGAACCTGATTTTTGCTTGTAAGTCATTAATTAGGGCTCGTGAGACGAGCAAGCATTGATAACTTCTAAACAACTGATTGACAGTTCCAAGTACTGTTGCCCTAGCCGTTGGGCTATCTCTGGGATAATTTAAAAGAACTACTTTTTTAATGTATGCTTTATAGTACTATGCTACATAATATCCGTCAACTATTTTTTTATAAAAAATAGTATTTTTTTAGGTGACATCATTATGGGAGAATGGCGGGGTATGATCCCGCAACAACTAGATCCACAGTCTAGGGCTCTACCAATTGAGCTACATTCTCCATATTTATCTAGCTTTATTTTTTAAAGATCTTTCTTTCTTTCCCTTCATACGTAATGTGAATCTTCCTTTTCCAGTATTCCTTCCGGAAAAAGTAGGAAGAAATCCATCACAATTTCTACAAATTAATCTGCAATTAAAAATATTCCAATTATCTGAGTTTCCATCAATATGATCTAAAACTAATGGAACTGGTTTTCCTTGCCATTCTGTTATTCCACAGATTTCACATTTATGTCCTCTTTTTTCTATTAAATACTTTTTTGGTATGGCATTAGTAGTATAACTTTTAAATTTATTTTCTTTTTCAATTATCTTACAAAATTCCTTCCATTCAAAGTCATGTTGACATTTTCTACAGCAATATTTTCTTTTGCTTTCTTCTAATTTTTTATTACAATTCAAGCAATTTCCAGGATGCTCCCCATGTCTCTTTTTTCCTTTATTGTGAAATGATGCTGCACAAGAATGATTACAAAAAGAGTTTAATCTTTTATTATAAGGAATATCCCTTTTACAAAAATTACATTTCTTTGAATTATTAGAATAATCTAGAAATTTGTTTTTATAATTAATCCTATTCATTTCTTAAGGCATTCTGGTTTAACCATTTCTTTTATAGTATCTTTAACCATGCTTTCATAGCTTACCGCATAGTTTATCTTTTTTCCAAGATAATAAATACCAAAGGAAATAGCAGCACAAACAATAACTGCTGCAAGAGTAATGACTACCGATTTCAAGTTCATATCTACCTCGCTGCTTTTAATGTTATTGGTTCTTCCTGGAGATTCTCAAACCATATTTCTTCATAATCTATTGTAAGTTCTTCGCCTTTTCTAATTTCTCTTAAAGCTTTAAAAATTGCTACTTCTCTTTCTATATCCCATTCAAGAAGTGTGTTTGGTCTTACACTATGATTTAAAAAAGATCCTAAACCAAAAACAATATGGGCATTGTCATCAGTTTTTCCAAGATGACTCCAGAAATAATGATTTGTTAATCCTTTTCCTTCTACTTCATATTTAGGAATTTTTAAATAGTTATTAATAAATAAAGTATCACCTATTCTAAAATTTCTATTTGCTATTATACATTTTCCTTTTTCTGCTGTTCTGATTATTTCAAAATCAAATGTTTGAAAAATCGGCTCAACTTCCACTTTGTTTTCCCCCTGGTTAATCAACTCTTTCATAAGTCATTCTAAAGATTTCATCTTTACAGGGATAATACTCTCCTTTTACTCCTTTGATAATCCAGTCTCCAAGCTCAGCAGTCATAAAACCTTCTAAAGTTTCTATTATAACTTTATTTGAGGCTATCTCATGCTTATATTCAATAAACTTATCAACTTCTTCAAAAGTATCTGGTGTTAGCTGAATAGCATCTATGACAACTGGCTTTTTAATATATCTTCCCATGAGAGTCTCCTTTGAATTAATTTTGGATTCATATTTCTTATCCTAAAATCTATTCTAAAATATTCTCTCATGCTATCCTACGATTCGGGGAGGCGGGAATCGAACCCGCTCCGTCTCGGTCCCAAGCCGAGTGACCTCCCACTAGCCCACTCCCCGTAGGAGCTGGGGCTTTCGCCCCAGCGTTATTATTATTAATTTTGTTAGGATGAATGAATTCCCATTCACCTGCAATCTTTATGCGAACCATATGATTGAATTTGTTCGCATACTTCTGTGCTTTACGTCTTTTGTTTACTTCCCATCTACGTACAGCATTATACCTTTGTTGAGTAAGGCTTTCTCTCTTACGTCCAAACTTTCTTTGCTTCTTACCCTTACTCTGCTTGCTATTACCTGCTCTTGCAGCCACTCATGTTCACCACCTTGAGGTCACACCTCCTGAAACATTACAGACTAGTGAACATGTGGTACATGAAGCGAACGAGGAGCATGTAATACCTCCTTATTTTAAGATTATTCCCAATGCTCAAAAAGATAACATCTCATTTTCATTTTGTCAATGGGAAGATACTCAATAACACATTTTTTTGTAAGATGATCCCAACCAAGTTTAGAATTTCTATCTGAGAGATCATACAATGTGCATGTTCCATCAGCTTTGCTGTGGATACAATTCATTTCAAAAACTTTATTTGCCATGCGGGAGAGGGAGGAGTCGAACCTCCAACCAACTGGTTAACAGCCAGCTGCTCTAACCATTGAAGCTACACTCCCATGAATATTGCAGTTTGTTACCGATGAAAGTAACGCCGATGAAGGCCTGCAATGCGGGGCTGAAGGGATTTGAACCCTCGGCCTCCTGAGTGACAGTCAGGCACTCTAGACCAAACTGAGCTACAACCCCAAAATCTATTAATTAGGAATTATGATAATATCCACTCTTCTGTTTAATCTCTTATTTTCTTCTGTATCATTCGGAACTATTGCATTAAAATATGAATGACCTACAATAGAAAATCTTTCAGGACTTACCTTGGTTTGAAGAAACCGTGTCACGGAAGCTGCTCTTTCTGCAGACAGCTCCCAGTTATCTTTTATCCAAGATCCTTTTCTTACAGGGACATTATCTGTATTTCCTTCTACATATATTTGGTTATTCTTGAAATTCTGTAAATTTATAATTACTTTCTCCAGGATTCCTTCTGCTTCTTTTCCTAAAGTTGCTGAACCTGAAGGAAAGCATATTTTATTATCAATATTTAATATAAGTCTGTTATTCCTTTGTGTTAATCTTACTTTTCCTTCATTAATTTCTTTCTTAAGACTTATCTCAAGCTCTTGTTTTTGCTGTTGCAATATTTTCAATTCAAGAGATATATTTTCTTTTTCTTGAGATTTTCTATCAAGTTCATTTCTTAGAACATTATTATATTTTGTACACTGATCAATTTTCTTTGTAAGGATATCTACGAGGGCTTCATGCTCTTTTAATGAAACACATCCAAGAAAAGGTATAAGTATAAAAACAAAAAATAACTTCAAGTTCTTCATATCATTTCCTCTTAATATTATTTAATATTTATGCTGAATCTTTAAAGAATACTTCCAAATCATCTCTAAGTCGTGTTGGATGATTCATTACACAATCAGGATACTTACAATTAAAACAGTCATCATTACATACTTTTAAATGCTTCCAGATACAAGAAGTACATACTGTCTGTCCATACCTGTTTTCATCCGTTATTGTATTCCCACAATATTTACATTTAGCTGATTGTTTATGTCTAATTTTCTTTCTCAGGGTGATATCTTTCCTTCTCATATTTCCTCTTCATTCCAATATGTCCATTTGGTTTTATAATATGAAATATATGCAATGTGGTATTCTTACTTTGTTTTTTTCTTTTTTCCAACTCCTTCTTAATATCTTTTTCCATGATTTTTCTCCTTCCATTAGGAGTCTATTTTTTAAAAAGGGGAGTTCCAAAGTTACAGGCAACCCAACGAGGAACTCCCCTAGAGAACTTAGTCAGTCTAAGTTGTCTCTTATCAGGGTTGCGAGGTAGGGATTTTCACCCTACAAATGAGCCACCAGGAGGAATTGAACCCCCGACATGCTGATTACAAAACAGCCGTTCTACCGTTTGAACTATGGTGGCATTTAATCATTTAAAAACTCTTTCCAGAGTATTATAGATTCCTCTACAAAATTAGTCAACTTAGTTATGTTCCTGGATTGCAAAAAACCGAAATCTTTTAATTCCCAGACATTTTTCATTGTTTCTACTATATTATCTATATTATTTGGATCAGCTTTACATAAAAATGTTGCCCAAGTTACTTCATTTGATACTACAACAGGAAGATTACATATAACCATATCTGCTGTAACTATATTAAAAGTTTCTGTAAATGAAACTTGCATTCCCATATCCATTGTTTTTATTAATTCTAAGAAATTCCCATGTGAAACCCATCCATGCTCTACTAATTTATGTTTAATACTATTTTCAAACAATTTACGAATATTTCTTAATACTGGATTACTTTGAGTTTCTACTCGAGTAGAATTTATATGAAAATGTAAAGTATATCCCAGATCATCTGCAAATTTAATAGCTGCTATAGCTTGTGCTAATTGATTTTTTAAATATCTTATTGCTCCACAACACATAATATTTATAACATTGTCTTTTATATCATGTTCTTTTTTCTTTGGTACATGCGTTGGATAACAATTTGGTAGATATATGACTAAATTATTTATTTCTTCATAAGAAAGTTCTGGCCTTGCAGAGTGAAGTATAATCTTAACATCCTGGCATGCTCGAGGACTATTACAGGCTAAATATACGTTTGCATATTGTGTATATTTACTTATCCAGTCCATTGACATTCCTTCTGCAGCTAGAAATGGGATCTCACTATGATTTCTTATTATCCATAAAACATTGGGATGTAATTTATGAAGTATTTCAAATTTCTCAGGAACTACCCAGAATGCTTCTATAATAACATGAGTTGGTTTATAATTGAATACTTCTTTATCTATACTATTATTATCTATAACTGTAACTAATTTTGCTTCTACATCATTCTCATTTAGAGAATCAACTACAAATCTTGCACTATTAAATAATCCTGAGATAAGACCATTTGAAAAAGATCTTTTATTATCACCACATTCTTCAGGAGAATCATTATCCTCGTAAGGAGCTTCTCTATATTTAGTTATAAAAAGTACTTTTGGTTTTCTCTTTCTATGAAATGAATGTTCCATTATTTTTACTCTTTCAAAAATTTCCTTTCTGTTTCTCCTTCTAATTGAGGCTCTTGCTTAAATCCATGTTTTCTTATATCATTTATAACATTTCCCATAACAAAGGAAAGTGGTTGATCTATCATTCCATTTTTATTTAAAGTCTGAAGAAGACAATATGTTAATGCTCCATTAGGTCTTGTTCCAAAAAAGGCATCTGACGCAGTTTGGTCTGCTCTGCAAGCTGCAATGAAAGAGGCATTTAATTTTTGAGCTATTGCTCTAAAAGATTCAGAAACTATCTTTTCAGCTTCAGCTACTACAATTCTCCAAGCAATATCATCTGGAGTATAGAATTGTCTTGGTTTTGAAGCTATTTCTTCATCTCTACCTTCAAAACTTCTTTGATTAATGAGTCCACCAGAATGACAAGAATCACTTATCCAAACAAATTGAACACCTTCAGGGATATTACTAAATATCTCCTCAAAATCTACATCTCTGACACAAGTGTCAACTGTCCATTTAAAATCATATGGACAAATACATTCGTAGATGTTATCTACTTTTCCCTTATCATTCCTTACTGGAAAAACTGCTCCATGTCCACTATATTGATATAGGATCTTATCTCCTGGTTTAAGATCTTCTACAAGCCAATATAATCTTTTTTTAATTTCATCTGCAGTAGCTCTCTCATCAGTTATCATTCTAATATCATTTGGAGAGAAATCTACTTTCTTGGTAAGAAAAGCTGCTACGTCATTAATATCATTTATGCAGCCACTCAATTTATTTCTGGGACTTGGATAATCATTAATACCAACAAGAAGTGCTTTTTGTGCCATTGGAGACCCCCCATAAGTGTTCTGAGCCCATGACCAGGATCGAACTGGTTACCTTTTGCTTACCATGCAAATGCTCTACCGACTGAGCTACATGGGCATTTTTCTTTTTCTGGCTATCATTCTTGGAATGAGATACATACACTTTTTGTATTCAGAGGGTCTTCTCCAAAAGTCACAATTTCGATTAAATATTCCAAATAGTTTCTTTCTGTTTGGTCTAAGACATTTATGTTTTTTGTACCAAATACACGGAACACTTTTTTTCATTTTAAATCCTATTCAGAAAACATTAAAAGAAGAGCTATTATATAATAAATAATCCTAATTGCCCAGTAAATACTGAAGAGAATAAATAGAAAAAAATAGAAAGTTATTAAGAAAAAACAGGATATTGTCTTATTATATCCTTCTTGAGGTGCCTGTTTCTTATACCAGATAAAAGCTAATACAACAAGAAAGAATATAATTCCTGTTAATAACAAGTTTTTCTCCCTGAGCCCCTGGTCAGTTTCAAATGAGCTCCCGGTCGGGTATGATCCGACATAGGTGGTTTACGATACCACTAGACTTTCCATTTATCTGACAGGAGCGGTGTAATATTTCTTTCTATACTTTCTTCCCTTACCTGAATTTCTACCAGCGAATGTTGGTAATTGATGATCACAATTTGGACAGATAAGACGACAATTATCTAAATTCCAATTAGATGCGTTACCATCTATGTGGTCAAAAACTAATGGGATTGGCTTTCCCATCCATTCTTTTTCTTTACAAATAGAACAATAATTTCCGTTAAGTTCCATCAATACTCTCTTCGCTCTTGTCCCCGCAGGATAGGAATCCTCTCTCGGAAAAAACCCTAATTTCTTAACCAAGTCACAATATTGTAGCAACAAAAATCTTTGCTGGCAACTAGAATCACAAAATTTAACACTACGTCCTGATAATTCCTTATGACATTGCAGACAAAATCTTATTTCCTTCTTTCTTCTCATGTTCCTTTACAAATATCTAAAATGTGGCGGGTCTGGGAGTTGAACCCAGCTTTCAAGGGTATGAACCTTGTGACTCATCCGCTAGTCTAACCCGCTATAAGAGCCGGTCTCTGACCGGCAGTCAAGCCACTGCACGTAGGCTTTCACGCTAGATGACTCTTTCGCTATTGGGTCTTGCACCTAGAGAAGATACCCAGAGCATGGAGCCTAGTTTCCCTTGCTGCTTTCGCAGTTACCGTCATACAATCTCCACCCCAGCATTTCTGCTAGTGATACGCAGGCGAGGAGAGACTCGAACTCTCGGGAATGGTTTTGGAGACCACCCGTTTAGCCACTAACGGACTCGCCTGTATGAGCGGGAAATGGGATTTGAACCCACGACCTTCACCTTGGCAAGGTGACACTCTACCACTGAGTTACTCCCGCATGTTAGGAACCTGGTCAGGGTTCCTATTGATAAGAAGTATCCGGTTTCTTACCAAGATAAATTTTTATCGGGTTAAAAATCTATCAGAAAAGACCCCAGTAAACTTTACCCTTTCACTGATAAGGTGGTTACATTATCTAAGCGTTTGCAATAGAATTACCATGTAACCAAGGTAATTAAAAGATTTGACCAATCTTTTAATGAGCGGATGATGGGAATCGAACCCACGGCTCTAGCTTGGAAGGCTAGGGTATTACCATTATACGACATCCGCATTATCTACATTTACTACAATATGAAATTCCTTTTCCACCATTTACCAGATCTCTTAGATTAACTTCTCTACCACATTTTGAACAAAATCCCTTTGTGTCATCCAATTGTGGTCTGGGTTTTCCTTCTCTCCAGAGAGGACAGTCAAGACCTGCTTCTTCAGTGAAAGGCATCTCTTTATTAAAATTTTGAGGATGCCAGCATTTCCATATTCCAATGAACCAACAATTGTTACAATGTTTCATTTATCTGAATTTTCTTTTTCTTTTAAAATTGCTTGAGCAATTATATCCAGATGCCCTTCTATTTTATCCACTAAAGCCAAAACAATTATTACTATTCCTATTACAATACAGCATGCTCCAATATACGGTATAAAATTCTCCATTTTATTCTACTCTCCTATTTTTTATTCTTCCCACCGAAGAGATTCGAACTCTTACTACTTAGATCCTAAATCTAATGACTCTACCAATTGGTCTACGATGGGTTATTCTTCTGGAATGAAAGTTTCTATCTTAAGATTTTCTTCTTTCATCCATGCATCTACTTCTTTATTTATTTTCTCTTCTACTTCTTTTTTATTCTGCATTCTTCTAGCAGCTTCTATATGTAACCATTTTTTGAATTTCTCATTTTCTGTAAGTCGTCTAAAGGCAATTTTAAGATTTTGTCCTTGTGTTCTCTCATCACAAGCTATTACGGTTGTTCCAGATGGTTCATGCACAATTCTTACAGCAGTCTCTCGTTTATTTCTATTCTGACCACCTTTTCCTGACTCTTTATAATATTGGATTTTTAGATCCTTTTTTGTAACTGAAAATAGTAATTCTTTCATAATTTTTATTATTTTTATTATTTTATTAAACTATATGAACATCGATCTATACAACTTTCTTTTTCGTATTCACATAGAGCCCTACAATATTCTTTATTCTTGCAATCCACTCCTTTAGGACATCTATACCGAGCGATGCAACTTTTGCAATTACAGCCCCTAAAGCAACTCTTGGATAATTTAGTACAATGGATTGTACATTTTTTAACTTTTTCTGGTGAAGGCTTTGGTCTTGGAATATGTTGTGCATGACAGCCTCCTACTACAATAATAATTATTGTCAAGATTAGTGTTTTTATGATTTTCATTATTATTCCTGTGGGATGGGAGAGCTTCGAACTCTCAGCTTGCTGATTAAGAGTCAGCTACTCTGCCTATTGAGTTACCATCCCTTGTTTTACTTCTCTAAACTTAAATCCTATCTTTTCTAATGATTCCTGAGAATAAAATCCTTCATCACAAATTTCACAAAAATCACCATCAAGATTCTCTACTACAAAAGAGGGAAATTCATTAGAAATGAATTCTTCTCTTAATCCTGTTCTATGTTTCATAGAGTCCTTAGCACCACAAATTGGACAATCTTTTCCTTCCCATCCTTTCATTTTATTATTCCTTGTTTTCTATACCATTCGTCATCTGGTATATTTTTTATTTGATCACTATTTAAAATTTCTTCTAGTGAATCTACAATAAACATTTCTTTATAACTTACATTATAGAATCTCCCCTTTGTTTTTTCAACAAATTGTTTGGCTATCTCTTCATCTTCAACAAGAATCCCAAAAGATCCTAAACTGGATCTTATTGTATAGCCATCATCAATTAATAAAGCATAAATTTTTTTCATAGTATTATTTTTCAATTATCAATTTTAGCTTTCTTGTGCTTTTTCCTTTATTTTTACCACAGTATGTTGGGAGAAGACCATCACAATTTCTACATATCACTCTTATATTGCTTATACTCCAATTTGTTGAATCTCCATCAATATGATCGAGAACTGTTGGAAACATCTCTCCATTCCATTCTGTAATTCCACATATTGCACATTTTCCATTTTGTTTTTCAAGAATATATCTTTTTGGTTTTCTAACTCGTCCTCCAACACAAGTTGAATTCATTCCTGGAAAATATCCTAAAGAAGTAACTTCTTTACAATATTCTTTCCATTCATATGTATATTGACAATCAATATTACAATATTTTGATCCTTTCCGTACTAATTTACGTCCACAATTTTTACAAGTACCAAAATCTTTTTTCTTTCTTTTTCTATTATTAAAAATTTGTGAATGAGAATTATTGCAAAATTTCTTATGTTTTGCTTCACATGCTCTTTGATTGTCTTTAACTTTTATTATTTCACCACAATAAAGACATCTCGATGGATTTAAATAATAATTTTTTAGAGCTTTATCTCTAAGTTTCTTAGATGTTGATTTTGAATATTTAAGAGATAAATTTCTAAGTCTCTTGCTCTTTTCCTCTTTTGTTTCCATTTGGGTCCTGACAGAATCGAACTGTCATTAGTACGCATTAAAAGTGCGTTGCCATACCATTAGGCGAAGGACCCATTCATTTGTTACTTTCCTCTTTCATAGTTTTCTCCTAAGTTTCAATCTTTTGAAGAAGAAAAGGATAGACATTGCCTTCTCTATTATCCACTTCATAATCCTCTCCTTTTATAAGCTTGTTCCCAAAATTGTTTATAAGATTCTTTTCTTTTTTCATCTTCATACATTCTGTCTGCTTTTCTGAGTTTTTCTTTTATTTCATCAAAACTAATAATATTTTTATTTTCTTCATTCTTAACTAAAACAGGATTATAAATTCTTCCACAGTATTCACATTTAAATCCTTTACTTACAGGAGCTCCACATCCACCACAAGTTATCGTAGGATGTTCTCTCTTTGGAGCTATTTCTATTTTTGTTTGCTTAGCTTGTTCCACTGCCCAGGTATCTAATTCCTCTTCTCTTTTCTTTGAATAAGGTTCTAACCCAGCACTGGTGAACATATATCCTTCTAAAGAAGGATCTCCAGGCCAATATTGGTTTAATTGGTTTAATTTATTTATCGCTTTCGTATTCTCTTCTGAGAATAATTTAGGAGCCGGTTCTGAACTTGGTTTTGTTTTAAAGAAAAAACTCATTAGTATAAACTCCTACAAGAAGTATAAGAGCAATTGCTATAATTAAACCAAGTAGAAACATAAATGTTTTATTTAATGGATCGTAATTCATATTACCCCCTGAAGGAGTTGAACCCTCATCCCCAAGTCCGTAGCCTGGTGCCTTAATCCATTAGGCTAAGGGGGCGAGTTGCCCAACACATACTACCTAGATAGTATATGTTGGGCATTAATTTTAGTCAATCATATTTATCAGCTTCACATTAATTTTACAAAATGGAAGCCAACCCTTTCTTTCAGCCTTTTTGAACGAAACTACTATATGTGGTAAGTATTTAGGTTCATAGGGTTCCCTCAAGAGTTTCCAACCTAATTCTTCAATAAGTTTATTACCCTTGATGTTATTACACCACCGACATGTACATACACAGTTTTCCCAAGAAGTACAATTTGCTTTTCCGTGTCTTACTTTTGTCCAACGACATCTTGGAATTACGTGATCTACGTTGAGATCATTCATACTGAGTCTCTTTCCGCAATATTGACATGTCATGTCATCTCGGTAAATAACATTTAATTTGGAGAAAGCTACCTTCTTTCTTGGGATTTCACCGTACTCTGTTAAAGCAATAACTGATGGGACCCTGAAGATTAAAGAAGGTGAACGCATTTCTCTTTCTGTTTCAACAACCGTATATGCTTTATTCTGATAAAGCAATTCGATTGATCGTCTATCAGAAACAACATATAGGGGAATAAATCCCGAGTTTAGAACTAAAACATCAGTCATGGCTTTCACCTCCTTATTAAATTTATTAATCCTCTTTAGGACATCTTACAATCAGTTCTCCATTTTTAATCCCAGGATTGTAATTGCTGGGCATTATGAGAACTAATCCAATGTGTTCGTTAATCTTACATCTTGCAAAATCTTTCACAAAACCTTGATTGCGATCACATATCTTACAATCCGACTTCAGTACCGCTTTCATTCCTTTTAAACTCCTGCCAATTTTTTAAAAGTCCAATTATATTTTCTCTTCCAACAGGGTTCATAGAATGAACTGTAAATTCTTTTATCTCTAGATTATTTTCTACGAGATACTTTGCACAATCATATCCTGTATATTGAGGAGTGGTATATCCACTTGATTTAAATTCCAAATCATGATCAAAAGAAATAAGATCTGGAACTCCATATACAAGAATATATCCTATAAATTCATGATAAGATCTTACTACATCCCAGGTCTTATCCGGTGCTTCTCTTATGTCATCTAAAAATAACTTTCTCATAATCTTTGCCCTTGATAGGGATCGAACCTATGACCTCTGCGTTAGGAGTGCTTTGCTCTGTCCAACTGAGCTACAAGGGCTTTAATACGTAAACCTTCTTGCATTATTTCTTAAAATATTATGTGTATTTTCTTCAAGAAGTACTAATGCTGCTTCTAAATAATCTTCTGGGTAATTCTCTTCTATGAGAGAAAGAGCCATTTCCCTCCTAGAATTGTGATCACAGATTCCTCCACTAGGTATTGGTCCAAAAATAAAACATTCTGTGCATCTTGGATCATCTAGAGGAGGGCAGTTTCCTGTTTGTATAATATATTTAAGTTTATTAATATTTATCATAAATTTTATCTAATTGAATTATAAAGGTTTTAATTTCTGATTTAATAAATCCATTCTATCTTCATAAAGAATAGCTGCTTCTAAGTAGTTCTCTGGAGAAAATGTCTCAATTACTCTTAGTGCAGCTCTCAACATTTCTCCTAAATCACATATTCCTACATCTTCTCGAGTCGGATATACAAAACAACCTCTACAAGAGGAAATAGAAATACAATTCCCAGTTCTTATAACATCCCAAGCTTGCTCCAAATCAGATTTTCTCATGCACCCCAGGCAGGATTCGGACCTGCGACTCTCGGTTTAGAAAACCGATGCTCTGTCCAACTGAGCTACTGGGGCATTTGTTTCTTATGCTTTACTTTTCTAGTATATACCGTCTTATCTTTCATTTCCTTTTGAGGACGATGTACTAACCTACCAACAATCTTTTTTATTTGTTTTATCTCTGGACGTTTCATGACCCCTTTTCCTACTGTGCTCAGGGACGGAGTTGAACCGCCTACGCTCTGGTCTTCAGCCAGACGCTCTACCAGTTGAGCTACCTGAGCTTTATTCTTTGGTGTTTACATTCACCTGAAAAATGACATTCATCATTACTAAGCTTATCGTTATGATAAGGACAATATATTCTTAATTCATGTCTTACTTGTGAATCTACTTCTATTGTATCTATTGGTCGTTCCATAAAATATTGAAAAAGGTAGTTACATCTCTTATGAAGTTTAACTTTTCCTTTCATAATAATTCTAACTCTCCCGTTATTTTATCAATCTTTTCTGCATGATCAGGTCCAAGAGCAATACAAGTTATGGTAGGTTTATTTACTTTACCAGTTCCATTACATTTATTGCATTTCATATTTTCCATATGCGTTTGAGTTATTGGATCAAAGAATATTCCAGTTCCATTACAATCTTTACATTCTTGCTTAAATTCAGTTTTTCCAGAATCTTCTATAACTGCATAAGGAATTTCATGTACTTTTGCTTTATCTTGTATCTCTAATAATTCTTCCAGGGAATTACATCCTACAACTATTTTGGTAAATAATCCTTCAACCCATTCTGAAGATTCCTCATTCATTAATATTGTATATGGATATAATATCTTTTGACTGAAAGGAGAGATCAAAGGATGTTTTCCTTTTGACATCCTATCAAAAAATACTTTCATTGAAGCATGAGCTCCTTGAGCTATCATTTTTCCCTTTCTCATATTGAGATCAGTTCTCATTACTATTACTTGTTTAATCATCTTAACCAACTTTGAACACTTCAAACTCTTCTGTTTCCATTCCACAAACAGGACAGGCTATAGTTTTATTTTGTATATATTTCTCGTCACTCTCTATAGAGAAATCAACGATAAATCTCATTTCACAATTCTTACAATAAAATTCTAAATTAATGGGAGAATGCTGTTGTCCCATGCGTTAATCCCCTTTATAAAATTTAGATCCTCTTATATTTCTTAATTCCAATTTCTTGGGCCTCTTTTCTAATTCTTTGTCTATCCAATATTCATCTTGTGGGAATAACTTTTTAACAAGTTTCTTAAGAACTTTAACTTCTTTCTCTAAGTTGTCTATTCTTTTTTCATTCACAAGATCTCTCATTTATCCTTCCTTGCTTTCTTAATTATTTCTTTCATCTTCTTTTCTTTCTTACTATGCTCTTTCTTAAAAACCATTGGTTTTAACATTGAAGATGTTATCTTTTTAAGTCTGATAACAATATCAGGACTTAGAGAAAATCCACTCATTTCTGATATTTCAAATTCCTGGCCATCACACCAGATTTCTATCTCTGCATTTTTTCTGTCTTCTTTCTTAACTTCTTTCTCAAGGATCTTGATTAATGTTTCTACATTCATAATATTCTCCTGTGGGCCTCCTCAGATTCGAACTGAGTACCTCCTGATTATGAGTCAGATGCTCTAACCAACTGAGCTAGAGGCCCTTTAATGGATATCCTGCTTTATTAATTTGTTTTTCACACATCTTTCTTAAATCTTCCAAAACTTGCTTATTTACTTCCTCTTGAATCTGCTTTGCAAAGATTTCTCCTTCTAGCATTTTCTTTAGACGATTTATTCTATAATTCAAATTAATTTCTAACTTCTTTTCTTTCATCATCTTGATCTAGTGTATAATTATCATCATAGACATATCTTTGAATGTATTTATTCCAAAACATCTTGGAGGGATCATTTTCCCAGAAAGTAAAAAGCATTTTATTGTAGGACCACATACCATTTTCTATATCTTTTAAAAGTAGTCCTTCTTTTCCATATAATTCTAATCTTTTTCTTTTACGGATTGCTTTTTCAAATATTGCAAGTTTTGCATCTAAGACCCAATCATTTCGTGTACCGATTAAAAGATAACATATTATTGCATAAATACAAATGATTAATCCAAAAAATGAGGTAGCTTCCATGATAATACCTCCGTGTGCGATCTCTGAAATAAAATTTAGAATTTCCTACTTATTCCTTTTTTTACGTTTATGATACTTACCTTTTTTATCTCGGTATCGTATATATTCTCTTTTTCCATTTCCTTTATTTTTACCACCAAAAGTTTCTAACTGTCCATCACAATTTCTACAAACTACTCTTATATTAATTACTTTCCAATTTGTGGAATCTCCATCAATATGATCTAGTATAAAAGGAGCTGGCTTTTTCATCCATTTTGAAATACCACAAATAGCACATCTCCCATTCTGTTTTTCTAAAATATATTTTTTAGGACGAAGGATACTACTTCCAGAGTGCCTCCCATCATATCCTTTAAAATATCCTAATTTCTCTACTTCTTTGCACCATTCTTTCCATTGAAATTCGAATTGACACTGGTTTGAACAGTACTTACTATATTTGTTAGTAAGTTTCTTTTTACAGTTTAAACATATCTTCATTGTCCTCGGTCGGTTTCGATCCGACTGCCTGCACCTTATCAAGATGCTGCTCTCCCAAGTGAGCTACGAGGACATTTTTTCCTCTTCTTCTGATACAAATACAATATCTGATCCTCTTCGTGATAATATTCCTTCTGCTACTTCTAAGAAATCCTGACCTATATATCTTCTTCCAATTGGAGCAGCTTCCACGATTCTTCCATTTTTAACAACAATTCCAAATGTTGCATGGGGCTGTGTTACCCAATAAAGTTCTTTCATAGATCTGCCCAATCAGTATAAACAGAATCCATCATTTCTTGTAATTCTTTTTCTCTTTTGGCTTTTCTTTCATCTTTTATCCATTGATATAATCCCCAGAAACAAGTAAGTAAACCTATAAAGAAGAAAAGTGCCATTGAATATATTTCTCTATAAATATTTATGATAATAAAAGCTGTATTAGAAATTCCCCATATAATAAAACACCATTTATTCTTAAATATATTAAGAACAGTTCCTACCATTCCTATTCCTACGAATATCCAGTTTATAATTTCTATCATAAAAATCCTGTGCCGAAGGAGGGATTTGAACCCTCAAAACCCAAGGTTTGAGCTTGGTACATATGCCAAATTCTGTTACTTCGGCGTTGGCTCACTTCGGATTCGAACCGAAACTGTCTCGCCTCTGAAACGAGTGACTCTACCAAGTTGGCCTAGTGAGCCTAGTCTTTATTTATTTTACTTAAGAAGTATTCTTTAATAGTTTTTAATTTTGTATCTTTTAAAGATACTTCATAATCTTCTAACCAAATAGCAATAATAGCAATAGCAAGAATAAAGAAAATAAATATGGGAATTATAAAAATAATTTTAAAACTTTTTAAGAGAATTAATAAAGATAAAACTATAAAAAATAGAAAAACTCCTTTTTCTACATTTGCTTGTTTACTCTTTGGATCAGCTTTCTTTTCCATTTATTTCTCCATTAGTCCACCTCGGATTTGAACCGAGACTTAACAGAGCTTAAATCTGATGCCTCTACCAAATTGGGCTAGTGGACCATTTCTTAAGATATTTTCTCATATAATTTCTATGAGCTTTTGTACATTCTTGGCATCTACATCCATTTTTATAACCAGTATGATCTCCATGTTTCCATGTTGATTTTAATTTATATTCTTTTCTCTGAGAACTTACATTACAAGATAAATGAGAAAATGCTATATTTTCTAAATCAAAAAATAATTTTTTAGGGTTTTTAGAATACATCCAATTTATCTTATGCTCAATAGAAAAATCTTCAATTTTTGTTATTCGTTTTTTACAATGATAACAAATATCTTTATTAGCTTCCTGAACTAATTTAAATAAAATTTGTTTTTTTAAACGTCCCGAAGCTGTCCCTAAAGGAATTCCAAATTGTTTTTTCTTTCTTTCTAAACTTTTTTTATATCTATTATTTTTCATTCGTAAAGATCATCTGAGAAATTATTATTTATATTCTCTTCAAAATTAGATTTTGTGATATTCTTTATCTTTTTCTTTTTGAGTTCTTCCAATCTTTCTCTAATAGAGTGTAATTCTTCAAGATCTGCTTCAGCCATTTCAAGTTCAAAGTGAGCTTCCTCGATCTTTTGTTTAACAATCTTGAGTAATGTTCTGATACTCTTAGTTTTTGTCATCTAAGTACTCCTCTATTATTTTATATGGAAATATTGCTACGCCTTCTTCACACCGTAATTGTTTACCTTTTATTATGATATATTCAATAGGTTCAGGCTCATTATGCTGTACTAAGAATTCATCTTCAGCTTCTTCTTTAGTATCAGCACTTCCAAGGTATCTCCAATCCTCATCACCCTGGTATTTAGAGAAAACAAAATATTCTTCTTTAGGATTTGATTTCTTTTTCATCTAATTTCCTTTGTGCCCATGCTCGGATTCGAACCGAGACCAGTTAAGATAGGTCCTCAACCTATTGCCTGTACCAATTCGGCTACATGGGCGTTTTCTTTTTATGCTTCTTTATAAATTCCCTCAAGAATTTTTCACATAACCAATTTACGGATTTATCAGTTTCGGCAGATAGAACGGCTAAACAAGCTAATGTTTCGATAGGAAGATCGATGGTAACTCTTATCTTTTTTGTTTTATTCTTCTTCATATTCTTAATATCCTCTCTTAATTAATAATACTGAGCACCAGGTCGGAATTGAACCGACAATTTACAGTTTTGCAGACTGTTGCCTTGCCATTTGGCTACTGATGCATTGCTGACCTGCCAGGGATCGAACCTGGGAATATCGGGACCAAAACCCGATGCCTTACCGCTTGGCCACAGGTCAATAAAAATGGAAGGATAAAGTTGTTTACGACTGTTACGTTTCTAGGTGTCCGTGGCCAACTCAGCTATTACGCTTATAGTGCCGGATCTTCCCCGACAGTATGCTCTAATCGGACTCAGGTTCCCCTTGTAAGCAATACTTTATCCTTCCATGCGTTTTTTCGCTTTTAACATGGAATTTACATGATGTCAACTAAAAAAACTACTAGTTTTTTACAGTTGAAGTTTTCAAAGATCCCAGGCTTCAAATGAGCCCTGCGGAGAGTGAGGGAATCGAACCCCCATCGGTTTTTAGGCCTACACTGGTACTCAAGGCCAGCCGCTTGCCAGTTAGCGTAACTCTCCAAGAAAGTGCAGTAAACGGCTTTATAGGGCTCCTTATGAGAGAGTAAGGACAAGTTAACTTACCTAACCGTACCCACATTGTCGCAATGACTTTACTGCACTGCGGAGCGAGAGAGATTTGAACTCCCATCGGTTTTTAGGCCTACGCTTGCTCTCCAAGCAAGTCGCTTACCAGTTAGCGTATCGCTCCAAATTTCTTATATAACTTCTAGAAGTTAGAGAACGTAACTTCTAGTAAATCGGCGGGTACAGGATTTGAACCTGTATCGGTTTTTAGGCCTACACTGGTGTTCGAAGCCAGCCTCTTGCTCAATTAGAGTAACCCGCCAACTGCGGAAAGGAGAGGATTTGAACCTCCATTGGTTTTTAGGCCTACAACGGTTTAGCAAACCGTCCTCTTACCAGTTAGAGTACCTTTCCATTTTTACTGTCCTAACAGTAATCTTGTAGCATCTTGCTGCATTTTGCTGCATTTTGTTACATCTTAACTCTAACTTACTGGTTTGACAGTAATTTTAGGGCCACGGAGGTTCGAACTCCGGTTGTCAGGTTGAAAACCTGATGTCCTGACCGATTAGACGATGACCCCGAGAACTGTGGACCTGGAGAGATTTGAACTCTCAACCTTCTCCGTGCAAGGGAGTTGTTCTCGCCAATTGGAACTACAGGCCCGTATGGTGGGGGAGAGTGGGATTCGAACCCATAATTGCTTGTATGCTATCATGAGTGGAACTCTTAAGGAGTTCAAGTTATTATAGCAATAAAGTTTTCTGCCTTTATTCTACATATAAAGTGCCAGTACCATCTGGCGAACTCCCCCATGTAGCCCCGACAGGACTTGAACCTGCATGTAGCCTGCTTGTAGGGCAGGTGCTCAGCCAATTAAGCAACGGGGCTGTGGAGATCTACTCTTTATTTATAGTGGCAGTTGATCGTCTTTCCACTACACGATTTAAAGCTAGTGCGTACTTTGTGGGTTGACCTGGATTTGAACCAGGACCTGTGGTTTTACAGACCAGTATGCTACCAATTAACACCATCAACCCAATATTTCAAAGACCTAAAACAACAAAAAGCATGGAATTTCTCCCATGCTTTTCGTTTTTATAGTATATATAATAACAGAATTACATGGGAGCACCCCTGGCACATCCTAATGCAATATGATCATTAGAATATGATTCGGGCATAGATATCTCGAGGCCTGTTTTGACCCAGGCTTGGGTACTCTGTCTGCGGAAGCTCCTATGTATTCTAAGTTTCATCATAAAATCAAATTAATATACATTACATCTACCGTCAACTATTTTTTCCCATTTATTTAAAAAAAACATTATAAATTCTTGAGGTCTTCTTCAAATTGATTTACTTGTATTTCTTCTAATGCTTCCTGGGAGATCCCACAAGCTACTCCATTAGGATTAGTAAATAAAAAGGACTGTTGAGAAACAGCATATATCTTTTTTTCAAGACCTTTCATATCAAAATGATCCATGAAACTATGAGTTCTATGTGCTTTAATTCCAAGGGGTCTATCTGCAGATAATGCTATTATTATAGGACTTTCAAATCTCATGGGAAGAGATGTTATATTTGCACCCATCATTATTTTATTATGTTGTCGGTAAAATTTACTATTTACTAATAAGACTATTTTTTCTTCTGCTACCTTATTCTTAAGAAGAATACTTATAACTTCTTGAAAGGCATAAATATTTGTATCTATTATAGAAATTGCTTGATTCATTTTAGTTGCAATTTTAATTAAGAAATCAATTAAGAAAGTATCATCTGTTTCTATAAGATCTATAACTGCTTCTTCTAAATCTTTTCCAGATCCAGTTACTAAAAATTCTTCCGGAAATACTCTACTTCCTTTTATACAAGATACTAATTCTCTTTTTTCATTAAATGTTATTACTTCTTGATTTATAGGTTTCTCAAATGAAGCTACCTGTCCTGGAGCTAGATCTATACATCTGAATATCTTTCCAGATAATGTTTGTTCCTCTAGCATTTTAGTTGCAAGTTCCTTTGCAGTTTCTCCCAATGAAAATTTAGGTATTGGACTAGGCATATTTATCAAGATTATGTTGCATCATCTTTCTTTCTTCTTTTTTTTGTTTTGTACTCATAGATTGCCAGGTTTTCTTAATTTTTCTTATAGCAGATTTATTTCCAATACCTGCTCTACCCACGTATCTCTCAATAAGGACCGCAGTCTTCTTATTCATAATATCTCCTTTTGAATCTAATTAGATCTGTTTTTGATTATAACTTTAATACTAAGTCCCAGGACAAATCCAATGAAGACTCCTAGTACTAAAATTGCAGGAATTCCCATAGTGGTTACCTTTCATTTCTTTAATTTAATTTAGATTCAGATTCAGATCCAAACATCTTATTAACAGCTTTCTCAACTTCAAAATAAGAATAGAAATAAAAAGATTTAAATACACCATCTATAATATCTTGTAATGAATAGTTATTACTTTTACAGATATTTACTGCAAATTTTATTAATTCAGTTCTATCACATATTTTTGAAAAACTTAATAAATTCAAAGCAATAAGAAAAGTTGATAGTGATATATCTGATCCTTTTGCAGAAGATCCTAAAAAATAAAATATTTTATATAAACATTTATGAACATCTAATATTGATGTTGCTGTTAAATCTTCTATTTGAACCTGTTCTGAAAAGATAGCTGTTTCTAAATTTGCCTGAAATGCTTTTAAATTTGAAGTAATATTTATTGTTAAAAGTACTTCATCCGGATTTGATAAATTTAAATTAAGAATTTCTCTTTTTAAATCTGAAGTAGTCCTGGCTCTTGAATTTTTTGGAGAAAGAAGAGTAAGTACCTTTTCAAATTCATCTTCCGGAATAGCTAAATTTTTTATAACATCCCTATTTTCTTCAAAGAAACCTTTAAATTCATTTTCCAATTATGACCTCACTGATTTAAAATCTTCTGGAACTATTATATTTGCTCCAAAAGGCCTTTTATAGGCTATCCCACTACAATGTTCGCATCCTATGGCATCCGGTGCTTCTTGTTCGTAAGGTTTTTTATACTCAGTGATCTTTCCGCACTCTTCGCATTTATATTCAAATATCATATTAAATCTCCTTTAGACAATAATACCAATAGATAATTAAATTCTTAAGATTATTTTTCTATTCTTAGGAGAGATCTATTTGATTTTTCATTTTCTATCATATCTTTTTTATGATCTTCTGCTTGTTGTTGAATATTTTCAAAAGCTGCATAAACAGTTGCAGAAGTTTCCATAAGTTTTTTGACTTGATATCCTATTTCTGTAGAAATTCTCAGGTTCTTCTTTATTCCTTGTACTGAAGTCATGTATACTTTTTCAGCATCTTTAACACGTTGTTTAAGATCTATTATGATATTTCCAAGATGTCGTATCTCTGCATTCTTTTCTTCTAATTCCAGAAAATGCTCTTGTTTTATTCTATTTCTTTCATGCTCAAAATCCATCTTTAATTCTTCTTCTCTCGTGGTCATTGCATCTTCTTTGATCTTCAATATGTATTCTTGCATATAATTTAGATCTACATACCCGTTCTTTGATAAAAAGTTTTGTATTATCTTTTTCCACATGATTATTCTCCTTCAAATAAGTCTAATTTTCCTTTATTCACACTTGCCTGGTAACTTTCATCTATGCACTCAAAACAAGTTGTTTTTGGATCAAAGTTAAAGTTAACAAGGACATTATTCTCACCCATCCTTTGTTTTAATACAATTACTTCAGCAATATTTTTGTTCATATCATCTTGTATCAGTTCTTCTACTTCTGAGTCTCCTTCTTCCTTGAAAAGCTGTCCTTCAATTGTCATAACACTTTCTTTTACTTTTGTTTTCAAAGCAACTTCAGGGTTATAATAAGGACGATGTATTCCAAGGATTATGTCGCTTACCTCGGTAAGAGCACCCGCATTTTTCAAATCATTCATCGTTGGCCGACTGAATTTACGATGGGCAACATCTCTACGAATTTGAGCGATTAATATCATATGAATTCCCAGTTCCTTTACCATTGGTTGAAGGATATTAAGTGTCTTTTCATAATCCCTGGCAAAGTTATCACTGGTCTGTAGATCTTGAATCTTTCCAAATAGATCTATACTTACAACCATGTATTCGGTTTTAAGATGATCTTGAAGAAGCATTATCTGCTCACGTATTGTTTTTAATTTCTGAGTAGGTTTATCATTTAAATATATGTATCCATTTTTAATAAGACTAAGTAATTCAGCTTCATAAAATGGAACTTCTTCTGGAGTTAGACTATCAGGAGCTGCTATTATTTTTTCTACTGGAATTCTACTTTTGAAAGCCACTAATTTATGAAGTAATGGCATGTAGTTCATTTCAAGTGCAAATTGTGCTGCATATATCTTGTTATTTCCTAGATTTTTCATGCAGGTAAGATTGAAACTACTTTTTCCCATTGAGCTCAAACCGGCAATAGTAGTTATCTGCTTTGGTGCAAAACCTTCAGAAAGAAGTGCATCGAGTTGTCTGAAACCTGTTGTGTATTTATTCTTTTGAGCTTTCTTTTCTTCAATATATAAAGGGATAAGTTCATTCATCCCTTTAAATTCTAATCGAGAGGATGAATATCCTTGATCTACTATTGATTGTAAATATTTTAATCTATCTTCTATATCAGAAAGTTTTGTTGCTGGATTAAAGCATACGGATAATAAACTAGAGGATTTCTCAATAATTCCAGCTTTGACACTATCAGTTGCCAATTGATGAAGATGAACTCTAAAGTTCTCTATTGGATATGCTTGAAAATTATTGAGAATTCCAACTATAAATTCATATGTTACAGGGAATCTTAATGGGCATGATTTTGATTTTAATAGGATGGCATCTATAGTTATTTCCATGCCATCCTTTGCAGCTTCAAGAATTGCCCAGGCCATTGTTTTAAATTCCTTCATTCTGAAGAAATTCCACGTACCTTGCCTGAGAAAATAATCCCTATTCTCTTTTACTTTTATAACATTTGAGATAATAAGAGATTCGTTCCCTTGATCTATGGGAAATTCTAGCAAGGTTGTATTATCCATATCCCACCTAATCTATAGGTAATTCTAATTCTTTATCAAAAACTCCATCAAGAAATTTCCCTATAAGGAAAACTCCGACTTCACTCCTGTTTAAATCATAAAAATCACACTTATTCTTAAACTTCTCATAGAAAGATTGTGATACATTAAATCGTAACCTTACCGTTTTTTCATCCATTATTCTGGAACCAATCCGGTTGTTGTTAGTCTATATCCACAGAGGACATTTGTTTGGAAGAATTGTTTTATTTCTTCCTCCATTGATTTTCTCTTTTGATACACTGCATGATATGATATTCCTAATCTATCAGCAATGACCGCAATAGTATCTGATCCAAGGAAAAAGTTCAAACAAATTTCTTTATTTGTTTTACTTTTTGATTTCTCCTCTGATTTCTTTAAAATAAAATCTATGTATTCGTTATTTACTATGTAACTATGTAAATAACTTTCTACTGCTTCAGTAGAATTTAAAGTTTCATCAAAGTAAGTATTGATATTATTGCTTAATGGAGTTTGTCTAGAATAATAAACCAGTTCTTTATTTACCCATTTGATCATATACCTCGGGAGCATCTTCTGAATATAATAAGAAAATTCAGATTTTGAATTATCATATCTATTAACAAGAAAAATAAAATTATAACATACTTCTTGTTTTATATCATTAAACTCTACGGTCCCACATAATTTTTTGTAGAGATTAAATGATATTGAAGATATGAATGGGGTATACAAATCAATAAGAAATTGCATTGCCCTCGAAGATTCTTTATGTTCCTTTTCTTTGGCAATAACAACAGCTTTGTTTATTATCTTATATAACTCTTGAGTCTCCTGTGAATTTCTCTTCTTATAGTTTTTACTTATCTTAAGCCCTTTGCTAAATATTTCCGAATGCATATAAGGAGCCCAAATTATAAAGGCCGTTATACAACGGTTTCCTGTTCCTCCTGATGATATTCTTTCTGTAGTTCTTTATAATAGCGTAATCTTTTGATAGCCATTACTTTTAATAAGTCTACGATAGAACCTCTATCATCAATAAAAAAAGCTAAATTGTCACAAAAATCATAAACGATGGGCTCTATCTTACCATCAAGGAACCGTCTTACTCTTCCAATCTGTTGTTTAAGTTTCTCAAGATTAGAAGAGGGACATGTCAGAAATACTGCAGATAATCTTGGTAAGTCTAAAGCCTCGCTTGCTATCTTAGTATTTGCTACAATACATTGGATCGTTTCGTCCTGCTGGATCTCTTCCCAGTTTGTCTTTTTCCTGGTCTTACCTATTAGCAATACTGCTTTATAACCCAGCGATGTAATGTGCTCATATAGTTTTTCGTTATGTTCTATTCGATCACTTAATACTAATGGATAATATCCTTCTGCGATAGCTTTGACTAATTCCGATATGATAATATTATTTCGATCTTCATTTTCTGTTATGACACCTATACACTTTGTAAAATCAATCATTCTTTCTCTTTTCTTACCAGTCCAACGTACTATACCTGGTATTTCAAAGCGTATATTCGTATTTATTATTCTATATTTAAAGTTAGTTACTCTATGCTTAACATCTTTTGCGTCAATGTCAATCAATTTTTCACCAAGAAGATCGTAAGTTAAAATGTGCTTACCATCTCTTCTTTTTATGGTTCCGGTAACTCCTATTCTATATTTTGCTGCTATATTATTAACAAATCCTATAAAAGTTGGGGCAGGAATATGATGCGTTTCATCAATAACAAGCATACCAAACTTATCAAAATATTTAGGATCTTCCTTATACATGATATGTATGGTATCTATTATTCCAACAACAATATCTCCATCCTTCTTCCTATCACCGTTGAGTTCCCCCAAGATAAAATTACCTTTAAGTCTCTTTTTAATCTGTCTTATCCATTGGCTACTTAATCTATGTTCATGGACCAATATAAGTGTCGGTTGTTTTATCCTATCAATAACTCCAAGAACGGATATTGTTTTCCCTGCTCCAGGGATAGCTTGTGCTAAACCTCCCTCATTCTTAATTAAAACATCTATTATCTGTTTTTGCTGTTTATCTAGAACCGTCCCTACTAATTTACAATCTAATAAAGAATGTTCTATTCGTCTATCTACAATATTAAGTTTTAGGTCTCTTTCCTTAAAGAAATCCTTAACACGAGAAAGGCCTCCTCTAGGAAGGATTAACATCCTATTCCCTTGAATACTCTCAATTTTATAGTGAAAAAGATATTCATCTATACCATATGTAGAATATTTTTGTCTTTTCCTTTCTTCCCATTCTGGATTTTTATATGTAAACTGTTTACAAAGAGCTCCTAAATTAGGACCTAATTCTTGAGTATTGATGTATAATTTGTCCTTGACTATCATATTCCTTTTCTACTTCAAGCGTTTCTGTCAAATAATTCCTAAAAAAGACAAGAGCTTTTATTAAAATAGCATTTTGAGATAAAGATTCTTTGTATTTTTTAAACCAAAGATCCTTTATCTCAGTTTTTAAAGATGAATATATTTGTTCTTTATTTTCTGGTATATATATTGATATTCTCATACATTAAAATCTTCGTCTATATTAATATCCTTAATCTCAGAGAAATCAAGGCTATCTGCTTTATTTCTCTTAACAGTATGTCTTATAGAATCTCTCTTAAGATTGTTTATCCTGGATCTTAAAACCTTCTTTGGAAGTTTTAATCCGGCATTTACTAATGTAATACGGATAGCATTATTAAGAAGAGGATCTACAAACATCCCAAGCCTTGAAATAGAACTTCCGCATACTTCTCTTGTGATATCAAATACCTTGGAAGAGAAATTTGTATATATTCCAATAGGAGGAAGGTCTATATTAACAAGGTAAGCAAGAGTATCTTTATAATTATATCCTTCTACAAGACAAGGCTCAAATAATCTATGCCTTAATTCTTCTTCTGTTATGATATCAACTTCTTTGATATTAAAGTAGACATCCCTTATATCGGTCAATCCTTTTCCATATTGAAGAATACGCATTATTTCAGCCTGGTCAATAGATCCTAAACCAGTCTGGCTTGTTTTTTCTTCTCTAGTAAGAGTTAAGACTGAGATGAATCTTACAACAATATATTCATTTATTTTCTTCCACCAGTCATCACCCCAACCAACTTTGTTTTTTAAGAATTCATTGTCAATGAGGACGAACATATTGAGATCTTTTTCTTTTAATTGCTTGAGGATTCTCATAGCATTATCCATTTCAACCATTCCTTTTAATTTCAAAGGAAGTGTTGCAATGAGTCCTACTTTGTGTCCTGCTTCTTTTGCTATGTCTATAGCTGAAAGAATTGAGCTTCCTCCGGTACCACCACCCAATCCTACTACAAATATCTGGATTTTTGCATTATCCATTTTAGTTAAAAGAAAATTCTTAAAATCTTGTTTATGTTCTTCCAAGATCTCAAGCCCTTTGGCTGTAGATCCACCAGATCCTGTTGTTGATATAAGTAGCATATCTTTTTCTTCTATGCCGGTCCCTCGAAAATCAACGGCATCACTATTGAAAAATGCAACTTGATAACCAAGCCTGCTAAATTCCAGCCCTATCCTTGTTCCGCATTGACCTAATCCAAAAAATTGAAGGTTTTCTGTTAACATACTTCATCTCCATTTCATTTTTTGTTATAAATTGCTGTTTGTAAATAACATTGAGTTATCTTAAAACAGAAGTCTTGAAATCTACACCTGAAACATTTATTTATATGATCCATATAGGAATCGACCATATTCCTTTTTATGGTTTCTAGTCTATCAAGAGTAGTTTTTGTTAACGAGAAACGTTTTCCGTCTGAAAATTCTGGATGGTTGGTAAGTTTAGATATGTCTAAATCTGCTATTCTTTCTTCTTCTGATATTTCATATCTCATTTTAAATTCGGAATTTTCCACCATTATTTCATTCTTTAATAATGGTGGAGCCATGTTTCCTATACATGCTGGGAATTCCGATTTTATTAATTTATCAAGTAATAGCTTATTGATGGATTCTCCAAAACCATTACAATTAATCACTACCTTCTGTGATTTCTGAGGCTTCATAGTGTTTATCTATAATCCTTCTAATAAGCTCAGCTTTTCGTATCTTAAGCTTTTTTGCTTCTGTCTTGAGCTTTCTTTGCTCATCTGGTCTCAAATATATTTGAGTTCTAACCATAATCTCCATAGAGTTCCTCCTAATATACATCATATATACAATATATAGATGTATATCAAATAGGTCAATCAAAAATATGGATATTATGTTATTTTTTTATATGTAAATTTATCCCTTACATATTTTGTAAAGAATGTTCCTATTGATGGAGTTTGCAACAACTTTTCATAAATTTCTTTAGGAACATCTGCAAATTCATAGGCAGATCCACTTTTAAATACAATTATAAGGGTTTTTGATGGTTCATCATATCCCAATCTTCTTATATTTGAAGAATTAACGTCAATCAATTCCATGCTCTTTCTCCAATTACTCTCATATTTCTTAAGGATTGTTCAAATGCTTCTAATTGAACATCCAATATTGAGACTTCTTTATATGTTGATTCCAGGAGTTCTTCTAAAGAACAATCAGCAGCATCTTTTTTGCCTTCTGGTAATCGACAGACACTCACTTTTGTATCATGAATTAATGCTAATGCTGATATTATTAGAAATTTTCCCATTTCATCATTATCAGGAACAATTACAACTTCTGGATATCTCTTTAATCTATTTATTTGATCTGGAAGTAATCTATTTGATAATGCTGCTACACATTGATTTCTTGTTCTCCTAAAAAATATGGTATCAAATATTCCCTCTGTTACATATATTTTCTTTGAAAGATCATTAGAAGCATCTAATCCAAATAGAATATCATTTCTAGGATAAGGACCATATCTTTTTCCACTTCCAAAAGTGTCTCTTATAAAATAATTTCTTAGAATTTTATCTTGATAAATTGGAATTAATATCCATCCCATATGTCTTGAATCTGTTATTATGGACATATCCCATTCTTTCCATTCTTTCTCCGTTATTCCACGTTCTGCAAGATAAAAATTATAATCAAAAGTTCTAGCTGGTGGTAATTCCACAGGGCTATTGGGATCTGCCTCATAATTAAATTCTGATCTTGACATTACAAACTTTTCAAGATTCTTATAAATCTCTTCTTCTGTTGTTCCACCTACAACGAATCTACGTAGGTATTGTCTTACATTCTCAATTCCTTTTAATCTGAGAAGTGAGACTAAGTTACCCTTAGCTTGACATCCAAAACAATAAAAAACACCACTTTCTACATGAACATCCATAGAAGGATTATTTTCATGATGGTTAGGATTAAGACATTTAATCCTAACATTCCCCTTTCCTATTGCTTTGTATTCAATCCCAAGATCTTCCAGTACTTTCAATACACTAATTTGAATCATACCGAGAAAGCCATCCTTGAGAGATTACAAAATCAACATCTTCTTTTGTCAGATTCTCCTTATTGTTTTGTATCATCCATGCTTCTATCTTAGCAAATCTCTTTGGTGTAAGATAATAAGGATACTTTTTTCTTATTAAGATTCGTTCTGTATCATGATAATCAAATACAATGTCATAACTTTTAATACTACATACATACATTTTATATACTCTTTGATTCTGTTATTATTGTTCCTAAGAAATTTAATTCAATGAAACTTCTTAATAATACAATTTTAGATTGTTTAAATTCATCACTTATCTGACGTATAGGTACATTGCAAGTACAAATTAAGATCTTTCCATTACTTAAAGCAGTATTTACCCAATTGAATGCAGCTTTTTGAGAGTAATCTCCTTTTCCAAAGGCACCGGCCCTGGAGGAATCAAATGCATTATCAATTATATAAACTTGATATTTCTCCAATTCTTCAAAATAAGATACTCTAGTATTAAATTCAGTAAAATTATTCATTAATTCCTGAAATGTAATAAATCTTACAAAAAAATCCTTTTCAAGAAAAGCAGTTCCAAGAATGATAGCTAAGGATGTATGACAAGCATTATCATTCTTTCCATATATCCAAATTACTTGGATGTCTTTTTCTTTAACTATGAAAGGATTATCAAGGATCTTTTTGAATGTTTCTATACTTTCCTTATCATTTTCTCGGCCAATCATAGGGAGATGTGAATAGCTTTCAAAAGTGAAATCCCATAACTTAGGAGGAATCCTAGCATCTATTCTCTTAGTATTAAGAAGAGTTTTCTTTTCCCTATCCTTTCTACATTGACATGGAACGGCTATTGTTTCTCCATCTTTTTCCACTGAAATAAATGTAGATCCGTGACAAATTGGACAAGTCATTTTAATTTCTCACAATTAATTTATTAGAATTATTAAGGAAATCATTCCAGGTCATCATAATATATGACTTATCATATTCCGTGAACCTGATTGTTACAACTTCCTTAAGATTCCTGCCTATATATAAAGATACTAAAGTATTACAATATAGGGTAATACTTTTTTTATTTGTAGTAAAGATCATAGGAGGATAAAAATCTTCTGGACAATAGATAGTCCTTATTAATACAAAATCCCTATTTTCTTTAATAAATCCAAATCTAAAAATAGGTATTTTATTAACTTGAAGAGCTTCCTTTTCAATCTTCTCTAACTGAGATAGCTTTACTGAGTATTTCTCTGCATGAGTAAACTTATCCTCAACCAAAAAATGCTCATTAGAAGCATCACCTTTTCGAAACCACATACCCCCAGAGCGAAGATGAGCCCTACCATGAATTTGTTCTCCAATGGTTTTCTCCCTTTTCTTTGAGATTTGTTTGTTTTTCATTAGAATTTCTCTTTTAATTCTTGGTATAATTCACCAACAAAAGTAGGATTATCCCTAAAATATTGTTTTAATTTTAGTTCTCCCTGGAAAGTTTCTCCTCTTGTCTTATAATAAGGACCTGCTCTTTCTATAAGACCTTTTGCTATCCCTAAAGATACAATTTCTCCAATATGATCTATTCCTACAGGGAACGATTCTCCCTCCCTAAAGTAATAATCAAAAGTATACATATCTCCAGGAGCACTTAATTTGTTTTTATCAGCTCTTATTCTGATTCTTTGTCCATAGAAGTTGTCTTGGAAGACTGCTTTTGTTCCATCTTCCTTGAGCCATTCCTCTCGCTTAAGCTCGACAATAGCCACACTATGGTGAGCAACAGCATTACCACCACTATAGGTATCTGGTCCCGCATGGAAACCTCCTATATTTGCTCGTACTTGAGATGTTATAAATAAAGTTGGTTTATACGCTTCATTCTCATCTTCCATATCTTTGGGAGCATAAGAAGATACAACAAATCGCATCAATTTACTATTAGCTTTTGCATCACTTCCCATTTCTCCTTGACCAGGATCTCTGTCCTTAACATATCGAGGAACAGCACCTTGTAGGGAATCCCATGCAATCATATCAACATCTTTACTTTTTATAATAGGACGAATTATCTCGATACCTTCTTCTGTATCTTCTGGAACAGAAACAAGAAGTTTATTTACCACAAGACCACAAGATTTTAAATAATCCTTTGTAGCCATTTGAATAACTTCCTGGGCTTCAATATTTAAATCTTTTTCAAGCCATTTTTCTGTTTGTTTAATAAGTGCTTTTTCTTCATCAGTTAAAGATTCTTTATCTTTAAGTTCTTCAATCTCTTGTTTTCTATCATTATAATCTAATTCATCAATTTCTTTTCCTGTCTTCTTTTCTGTTATTTTAAGAACCCTGATTATCCTTGGATTTTCCATAGCTAAATTATCTTCATAATCTACAAACATTACTCTTTTTGGAATAGGTTCCTTGCAAGTACATTCAGGAATCTGATGAATATATCTTAAAAGAGATGTCCAGTAATCCATAACATCAGCTTCATAAAATTCTGGAAGAATCCCATGACAAACTCTACAGCGTCTTTGTGTAAAGGCAGCAGTCTGATTTAAAAGAGCATTCTTTCCAGAACTCTTTGCTCCAAATAACATTATAATTCTTTTATATGTGAATCCTCCTCCAAGGAGAGCATCAACAGAGAAAGATCCTGAGAAATATCTTTTTAAATATAATGCTTTTGCTTTATCTAAAGTTGTTACTTTATTTGTTTTGAATGCCTTGTTAATCTCTAATATGCTTACTGGTAAATCCATAATCCCTCCTTAACCATTCAAAATATGTATATATCAATACTACACAGTCATTACAATATAAAGGTCCAACTGCTGAACTAAATGTTGTAAGTGGTATCATAGAGAAACCAGTTTCATTATATAATTTCTTAAAATTTCCTGGTTCTGTATTGTTATATTCAATTTCTTTCCCACAATGATTACATTTTAATTTTATGATTTTGTCCATTTATCCTGTATATCCAAATCTACTTTAAGTGGTATTGTTACTTTAGGCATATTCTTAGTCATACAATCAAGAAGAGCCTGAGAAGTCTCGTAAACGAGATCTTCTGGAGTTTCTACTAAGATGCTGTCGTGGATTGTACCCACTATCTTAGCTGGGCTCTTTGATTCGTCAATCCAATTTTGAAACTTAATAAGAGAAATATTTGTTATATCTGCAGCTGTTCCTTGAATTCGTGTGTTTGTAGCCTGTCTAAGAGCTCCAGAACGTTCTATATCGTTACTGCTGGCTACTTTAGGTAAATATCTCCGTCTTCCATAAAGGGTTTCAACATAGCCATATCTGAGAGCAAATACTTCATTTTCATTAATCCATTTCTTTACGTTTGGATAAGACATGAAGAATTTATTCATAAAATTAAGAGCTTCTATTTCTGCTATTCCAAGATCTTCTGCCAATGTTCTTGCTTGCAATCCATAGATAATTCCAAAGTTAATATTCTTTGCTGCAGATCGAGCAGCATCATGATCTGGGTTTTTCTTCTTATCAAACTTTTCTATAGGAATATTAAACATAACACAGGCAGTATATGTATGAAAGTCATGTCCTGATTCAAAAGCCTTTTTCATATTCATATCATCTGCCATCATAGACAAAACACGCAATTCAACTTGGCTTTGATCAGCAACAAGAAATTTGCATCCTTTTTCTGGAACAACAATATTTCTTATCTTATTATCTTTTGGCATTGTGTGAAAAGAACTACTTGCACGTCCCGTTGCCGTTAATTGAAAATAACTCGGATAAATTCTATGTGTTATCGTATCTGCTTGTTTCTTGAATCCTTCTAAGTACGTTGAATTTTGTTTTTGTAATGTTCGATATTCTAGGATATTCTTAAGAATAGGCTTTTGTTGACTGTAAAAGGTAATAGCTGCCTCATCAGCTGAGGGTCTTCCACTCTTCGCAGTTATATATAGCCTATTTGGAATAAGGCCAAGATCTTGATAAAGAAACTTATGCATTTCCTTTGTAGAATTAAGATTAAATTCATATCCTATCTTCTTAAAGAATCTGTTTTTAATAACTACTATTTCTTCATCATTTAATTTTTTAACTTTATCAATATATTTAAAATCAAGTTTTATACCATTTACGGTTATTTGAGCTAAGACATCACAAAATGGCATAATAATGTCATAGAAAAGTTCTTTATAAGTTTTATCTATCTGTGGTTTCATATACTTATAAAGTCGAAAAGTGACATCTGAATCCAGTGCTGAATAATATTGAAGTGGTGTTAATTTTAATTCCTTTAATTTCTCCTGACGGAGATTATCAATTTGAATCTTAAGTCCATAAAGATATTTATCATAAGGAGTTACTACACCTTTATCTACAGTTTCAAAATCATCAAGATTAAATAAGGTCCCTTGATCAGCTTCTTCATTTTCTTCTTCTAAGCTATCTTGATATCCTTTAATACCGCCAAATTGAGAAAGGATATTTTTATATCCTCCTTCTGAAGTTAAAAACCATGCAAGTGTTTCTAATTTAAATAAAGAATCATTTACTTTTCCTTCAGAACTCATATTCATTGCATGATAAGCAAGCATAGTATCAAATGCTTTCTTATTCATTTTATATCCGAGCTGTTTAAGAAATACCTTTTCAAATCCTATATTATGACCTATCTTTTCATTATCAGCCAGGAATACCTCTTTTAATAGATCTTCATATTCTAAGATCCTGGACCAACGAATATGAACACCCTGTCCAACAGTATGACAAAAAGAAATATCAGTTATTTTATCATCTCTATGATTTAATCCTGTTGTTTCTAAGTCAAAAGCAAAAGCAGGAACGGTCAATAATTCCTCAAGATATCTTTTTATTTCAACAGGATCTTCTATAGTTCTTGGATTTGATTTTATTCTTTTTTGAATTCCTAATTCAGATAATTGCTTAGCCAGCCTTAAATCTGATACAAATTGATCTCTATGAAGCTTATCATTTGTTCTCATTAGATAAGCTGGATGATATGTCGGAACAACATATAAATCTAATTCAGGAAGATATAATTGTTTACCTCGAGCAGTTTCTATATTCATATTCAATTTCATCAACTGCTGTAATGCAATTTTTCCAACAGTTATTATAACTTTAGGTTTTATCTGATTAATTATCTCTAAAGTAAATGCTCTACAAAATTCTATTTCTCTTGGAGTTGGTGTTCTATTATTTCCTTTTAGATCTGTTGGATGACACTTTACAGCATTGGAAATATAGCTGATAATACCAACCTGATCCAGATAATGTTGCATTAATTGCCCAGAAGATCCAACAAAAGGTTGACCAATCTCAGCTTCCTGCTGACCCAATGCTTCTCCCAGGATCAATATCCTAGCTTTGGGATCTCCACGGCCAATGACATGAATACTCTTGGAATTTGCATAAATGCCACATTTCTGGCAAAGATAATTATGAATTGTATATTCCATTATAATTTTTTAATAAGATCATTAAATACCTGTGATACATTCTTTACTACTTTGGTGATAGGACTTTCTTTCTTATATCTAGCTCCTCTCATTTCTTCACCATTCCATTTATTTTCTTTTTCATTCCATGTAGCAATTTTGGAGACATCTATTCCTCCCACTCTCATATAATCATTTCCACCATCAACGAAGGTATGATTTTCACAGCCACATTGCCTAAAATCATGTCTTGTTTTTGATTCCAGGACTTCACCACAAGAAAGACATTTTACTTTTCCCATTATATGATTTCTCCTTTATTTAGAGTTTTATATATCTTATTTAAAACTTCTGTTTGTGGTCTTGTTAAAGTAACCAGGACTGGCTTCTTATCCAGGAACATCATATAATAATCATGAGCAATCCTAGCTACAACATATGCATCTGCTTCATCATTCTGTCTGATCTCAACTCCAAAGTTCTTAAAAACATCAAGCATAATAAGATCCTTCCCACCAGATCCATGCCCTATGACATATTTTTTAAGTTGATTTGGAGCAACCTTTATTATTTTTAATCCAAGTCTGCTAATGTTTACTTTAACTTGTCCTAACCATTCTCCTATTTCAACAAGTTTACCTTCTCCTCGATATGCGGGTGATTCATATGCTACTAGTTTAATTTTATCCTTAAAAGGATTTATAGCATTTAAGAATTCCTCTTCCAAGAAAATAAGTCTTTCGGTATCTCTTGCTTCAACATGAAGAACTCTTCGATCAATTATATTATAACCATCGTCTATTATAACAAAACCGCTTGAATCTAAACTAAGATCTAATCCTAAGAACATTTTCCTCCAATATAATCCTGGGAGCACTAGCTCCCAGGATTATGTCTCTTCACAAGTTACTTGTATTGAGCTCCGCAGATAGTACAAGTAGACGCATTGACAGGAATCATATTTTTGCAAACATCACATTGCATCATAAGTTGTTCCTGGCATTTAGGACATTTTACAGTCCCTTCCGGTACTTGTTCTCCACATTTTGGACACGAGATCATATTAGTGGCCAATGGAACTCGTGAATCCACAGACCCTTTATCAAAAGGGATTTTATCATCATTGAATGGGCTATCTGCTGAAGCTGCTGGGGCTGCTGGAGCTTCTGCATTAGTCGCTGCGATAGCTGCTGCAGCAACTGCTTGAGAAGCATACTGTGTTTGAGAGGCATTTTTATTCCTTTCCCACAGTTCCTGTTCAACCTTTGCTTGCTTTTCAAATTCAGCAAAGAAATTTGTTCCCATAACATGATCTATCCGTTTGATCTTGTTAGGAATATGTTTTAGACAATAGTATGCAGAGGTAAGCTTTATAATGTCTTTCAGATCATATCTTTCAAATGATCTTTCAATCTCTGAAAGAGGACCTGGTACTGCATTGGTAACATTAACACCTGCTTTTTGCATAGTTGGCATGGTGTCTGTTCCAGTTCCTTGCTTGGTATAGTTGATATCATATTCAGAAGTATCTCCGTCATTATCAACTACACTCTTCAGAACCTTAAGAGCTCTTTGTCCCATGCGAATTATCTTCGTATGTTTTTCTACTGAACACCATTGCACTGTTGCATTATTAACAACTTCGGGATTCCGATGAAGAACATTAAAGATGAATTCCAACTTTGGACGGCAGCTCCCTGTTCCACTGTAAGCAGGATTCCAATATTCAGTCATTACCTTATAGAGTTCAGGATCTTTTGTTTGGTAAGTATTAACCTTTCCAAATTGTCCTTTTTTAGATTCAAGATATCCTCCACGGAAATAATTATTTCTATCTCCTAATAATCTTCCGAGGATGCTCAAACCTTCAAATTCATTTTCGATAATGTAAGGACGAATAACTTCATCATCATCGCTGGGAATCCAGGAAATATAATACCACATGAATGAGTCTTGCCCATCCAGAAACCTCAAGACATTAGAAGTTCCAGAAGTGATTTTAACTTCCTTTGCATAATCTCTTTCTCCTCCATCGCCTGGAAGAGAGTTTACAGTGTCATTCAATTTTCCCATACACATTCTCCTTATTCTTTTAAAATATTGTTATTTTAACATCCTTCCCAGTTCATCCTCGTTCTTGAATCTTTTCAAGTATTTGAATCCCCAAAAGGCTGTTTTTCTCTTTAATGGGCCATTTCTTTTATTTTTATTTTTAACAAACATATCGCCACGGCAATTTTTTAAAACATCTATCGTTGCAAGACCACAGATATAAACACTATAATCATAATGATCTATGATCTGAGTAGTTCCGCTGGCTTTTAATATTGGTATCTCATGTACTACTGTTATTATCTCTGGCATTTTTGGATCTCTTTTTGAAACCAATGGACATAGATGCCTTTCAAGAACCGATTTTATTCCTAAACCAACACCAGCAACATATAAGTCTGGTTTGTTGAAATCATTGGAATGTCCAATATTCCAATCTATAATAGGTCTTCCAAAAAGGATTTCTATTGCTATCTCACCCAATTTTCCTATAAAGCTTCTACCATCTTCATTTATATTATCATACAGATGGTTTTCTTCAGTCATCTTCAACTGTGAAGCATGCTCTGCAAATTCTTTTGCTTTCTCCACAGAAGAATTTGGTATAGGAACAATGGTTGGAGTCTCTTTAATCCAATTCCGAATTTCCTGTACGACCAGATATTCTTCCATTTATTTACTTAACTGTACCATGTTATATTCTTTTAATGCATGCAACTTAAAACCATAGCTTTCTAGACTAGAAACAACTCTTTTTATTATTCCCAGTTTATATTTTTCAAGGCCAAGTTTATCTTTGTATTGTCTATAATCAACTTCAAAATGAGTCTTTATAAACATATCCCTGGCTTTGTCTGTTCGTTTTTCAGTTGCTTTTATGGGAGGAGGCATCAGAGCATCTACTTCTGAGAACCTCTTGGCATACCACATTTCAAACTCATCTTCAAGTTGTTGGAGAACTCGATTTTGAGATTCAAAGATCATTCCATACATAAACAACTTACCAGAGATATTATTTATCTCCCGCATTATGTCGCTTAGGTTGTTATAATCAATGAGCTCAATTTCTTTTGAGTTAAATGTTACGGTCTGCTGGGGAAGACTATCATACTTAGTATTTTCTTTAAAAAGTTTAAATTCCTCTGAGATTGAACCAAAGGTTTCTTGTATTTCGGACATAGCATTCTCTCTGATAGGATATTCTATAAGTATTCAGAACTACTTTCTATCTTTAAAAACTTTTAAGTGCTCGTTTTCGATTAATTCTTGGAATATATCAGAAGTCTTCTTGAATCTACCATTCTTTAAGAGTTCGTCAAGCATTTTTCTATGTTTTGAAGATAAAGAGATAGATAGATTCTTAGCCTTCTTATCATCTGATACCTTATATCTTCCCATAATTATTTCCAGAAAATCCTAGTTTTTTAAGATTTTTCGTCTAACTCTCTACATATGTGTAGTAGCGATGATCTTAAATTAATCCAAAGTTCCGGCATTATTAATTATATGTAATATTACTTGAGTCTTTAGTCAACAATTTTTCACATAGGAAGGGGGTTTTTTTCTATGGCTGAAATAACCAAAGAGATGATTCTCGAGGATTTCAGAAAGACCTGTAATAAGTATAAAAAGAAATTTCCAGATTCACGAGAGATCCTAACCAGGGATTTCTATCGAGAAAATGGAAACTATAAAGAAACTGAATATAATAGTATTTTTGGATCTTTTAAGAATTTATTACACGAATATATTAAACGATATAAAATAGATATTAAAGCCCTCGATGAATCAATAGAGATAGAAAAGAAAATCCTACAGCTTCAACAAGATAACAAAGAGCTCACCAAAGACAAAAAGCATTTATTAAAAAAATCAATACAAGAAGATACTCTTCTAGAACTCTATCAAGAAAATCTAAAAAAAGAATTTAAATATTCAATAAGCAATTCCAAAAACATAATAAAATCTAATAAGGATATGATCTTAAATTTCAGTGATCTCCATCTTGGAGAAGTAGTCATTCCTGAACAAGTTAATTATGTAAATACATTTAATAAAGAAATTGCTATTTCAAGAATGAATCAATTATTTGAGCAACTTATTAGATATGCTAAAAAGATAATTATTAAAGATCTTTATATTGAATGTAATGGTGATCTCTTTGCGGGAGGAATTCATCAGGAACTTGTAAGAAATAGTGATTTGAATGAAGTTGAAGCTATATTCTATCTTCAAAGAT
>ERZ795054.344-NODE-344-length-64655-cov-5.694845_pt1 | contig 64655 bp, 60 predicted proteins | sample MGYA00375138_ERZ795054 | MGnify/ENA primary metagenome ERZ795054 (study PRJEB30183, sample SAMN05720215) | anaerobic digester metagenome | isolation source: active sludge of municipal wastewater-treating anaerobic digesters | place: USA | collected 2014-12-23 ... | reverse complement strand
GCGGCTGGGCGATCTGCCCGGAAAAAATCGCCGGCAGCGGCGCCGGTTGTCCAGCTCGCTCAGTCGATGCCAGGAAAATCAGCAGGAGACCGGCCTGATTCTCGACCAGGCTCGGTTGTCGATAGCGCGTGATGAAATCCACGATCAAGCCTCCGTTGATGGCCTAGCGTTCCCGCAAGCGCGGCAACAACTCCACCAGATTACAGGGCTTGGTGCGAGCGTCCAGTTGCGCTTGCAGAATGCGATCCCAGCCGGTGCGGCAAGCGCCGGTCGAGCCGGGCAGGCAGAAAATAAAGGTCGCATTCGCCAGTCCGCCCATCGCCCGCGATTGCAAGGTCGAGGTCCCGATCTCCTCCCAGGACAACATGCGGAACAGTTCGCCGAAGCCCGCGATTTCCTTATCCAGCAACGGACGCACCGCCTCGGGCGTGCTGTCGCGCCCGGTCATGCCCGTGCCGCCGGTGGTCAACACAATTTGCACCGCTGGATCGGCAATCCAGCGCGAGAGGATGGCCCGGATTTGATAGATGTCGTCGGGAACGATGGCCCGCTCCGCCAATCGGTGACCGGCACCCTCCAACCGCTCCACCAGGGTTTGCCCTGACGCATCATTGGCTAAGGTGCGGGTATCGGAAACCGTCAGCACGGCGATATTCAGCGATTGAAATTCGATAGTATTCACCCGTAGAGACCCTCTCTCCCAACCCCTCTCCCGCCAGCGGGCGAGGGGCGTTAGTCGCCAAGAAAAACCGGTCGGAACCGCTTGAATTTTGTCCCGCCCGCCCTATTTAAGGTAGCACCAACCTATTGCGATGAGGCTACGCTCATGAACCCGAACCGTTACGAACCCTGGCGGCAAATGCAACACCTGCGCAAGGAGCTGGATCGGCTTTTTGAACCCTATGGCGCTGCCAGCGATGATCAATCCAGCGCCGCGACCTGCGACTGGATTCCCCCGGTGGACATCAAGGAGGAAAAGGAGCGCTATGTGCTGCGCGCCGATATCCCCGGCGTCGATCCCAAGGAGATCGAGATTATCGCCGAAAATGGCATTCTTACCCTCCGGGGCAACCGCCCGGGCGAAACCCGCGACAACCGCGCCGGCTACAGTCGGGTCGAGCGGCCCTGCGGCACGTTCTACCGCCGTTTCAGCCTGCCGGACACCGCTGATCTGGCGAACATTGCCGCCCGCAGCGCCCATGGCGTGCTGGAAATCGGCATCCCCAAGCTGACCCATACGCTATCGCGGACCATCAAGGTCGAAAGCTGATCAGCCTCTGTTTAAGGCCCCCTTTGAAAAAGGGGGGTCAGGGGGGATTTCCTGAATCGCCTGGAGCCAGCATGAAATATAAGGACTATTACCAAATCCTCGGCTTAGGCCGCGACGCTTCCGAAGAAGCCATCAAGAAAGCCTACCGTCGGCTGGCGCGCAAGTATCACCCCGATGTCAGCAAGGAATCGGGGGCCGAGGAGCATTTCAAGGAGGTCTCCGAGGCCTATGAGGTGTTGCGCGACGCCGAAAAACGCGACGCCTACGATCAACTGGGCCACAACTGGCAAGGTGGGCAGGATTTCCGTCCACCGCCCGGCTGGCAGGGTGGCCCACGCGCCCATCCGGGCGGGGCGGGATTCAGCAGCCGCGATTTCAGCGACTTCTTTGAATCACTGTTCGGCAGGGGGGGCGGATTCAGCGGCATGGGCAGCTTCACCGACCAGGGCATCGGCGGTTTCGCCACAGCGGGTCAGGATCAAACCGTCGCGCTGGAAATCAGCCTGGAGGAAGCCTATCACGGCGGTAGCCGCTCTGTGCAACTTCAGACGCCGGAACGTGATCCCAGTGGTCGGGTCACGAGTCGCACCCGCACGCTGAACGTCAAAATTCCTGCCGGCGTGACCAACGGCCAGAAAATCCGCCTGACCGGTCAGGGCAACGCGGGTCAGGGCGGCGGCCCCAGCGGCGATCTGTATCTGGAGGTCTCGATCAAGCCGCATCATTGGTACAAGGTGCGCAGCCGCGACATTATTCTGGAACTGCCGCTGACACCCTGGGAAGCCGCGCTGGGTTGCAAGATTGAAGCGCCGACCCTGGGCGGCCCGGTCACGCTGAATATTCCCGCCAACGCCCAAAATAGCCAGAAACTGCGGCTGCGCGGGCGCGGTCTACCCGGCAACCCCCCCGGCGATCAGTTAGTGACGCTGCGCATTGTCAACCCGCCCGCCGATAGCGAGGCGGCGCGTGAGCTGTTCCAGCGCATGGAGCGGGAACTTCCGTTCAATCCACGCGCTCATTGGCATTGAGAGATTAACGAGGATTTTTTCATTCATGACGATGCAACGCCCTCTGCTTTCAGCGACCCTGCTGGCGCTGAGTCTGACTATCACCCTCCCGTTGCCGGTTCTCGCCGCCCTGCCGGCAGCGATGGACGGTCAACCCCTGCCCACCTTGGCACCGATGCTGGAACAGGCAACGCCCGCAGTCGTCAATATCGCCACGGAAAGTCGCGTGGCGCTGCGCCGTAATCCGTTGCTGGATGATCCGTTCTTCCGGCATTTCTTCAATATTCCCGACCAGCCGCGTGAGCGCAAAGCGCAGAGCGTCGGTTCCGGGGTGGTGGTGGACGCCCAGCGCGGTTACGTCATCACCAATCATCATGTCATCGACGGCGCTGAAAAAATCACCGTGACCTTGAGCAATGGCCGGCAACTGACCGCCAAGGTTATCGGCTCCGATCCAGAAAGCGATGTCGCGGTGATCCAGATTCCTGGCGGTAACCTGACCGCCTTACCCTTGGCCGATTCCCAGCGTCTGCGGGTCGGCGATTTCGTGGTGGCGGTCGGTAATCCCTTCGGGTTAGGTCAGACCGTGACCTCCGGGATTGTGAGCGCTCTGGGCCGCACCGGCCTGGGTATTCAGGGCTATGAAGATTTCATCCAGACTGACGCTTCGATCAATCCCGGTAATTCCGGGGGAGCGTTAGTCAATCTGCGCGGCGAGCTGGTCGGGATTAACACTGCCATCATTGCCCCCGGCGGCGGTAATGTCGGCATCGGCTTCGCCATTCCGTCAAATATGGTGTCGCGACTGATGAATCAGATCATCGCGCATGGCACCGTGCGGCGCGGGCAACTCGGCGTCTCCGTGCAAGACCTGACCCCGGAACTGGCGCAGGCGTTTAAAATCCCGGCAGATCAGGGCGCGGTCATTGCCCAGGTCAGTCCCCGCTCTGCCGCTGCCCGTGCCGGATTGAAAGAAGGCGATGTGGTGTTGCGCATTAACGACCGGACGATCCGCGACAGCAGCAGTTTGCGTAACGCCATCGGTTTGCTGGAAGTCGGCGAGGCGGTGCGGCTCGATGTCCTGCGCGATGGTCAGCCGCTGACGCTCAACGCCAAGGTCGGCGAGTATATGCCGGCCAAGGCGGAGGGCGATGACATCGACCCGCGCCTGGCCGGCGCGTTCTTCGAGGATATCGGCCCCAGCTCGCCCTTGTCCGGCAAGGTGCAGGGCGTACTGGTCGCGAAGGTCGACTCCGGCAGCCCGGCAGCCCGCGCCGGACTGCGCCCGAATGACATCATCACCGCCATTAATCGCCAGCGGGTGTCCAGCACTGACGATTTGCGGCGAACCTCAAGCGGCGACGATGCATTGTTGATCAATCTGGTTCGTGGCCAAGGCGAATTGCTGCTGGTGTTGCGGTAACCGTTCAGACCCCCCACACCAGCCCTCCCCCACAAGGGGGGAGGGCGTTTTACGAAACAGCCGGTTATCTGACTCCCCTTCCCCGACGTGGGAGGGGGTGAACGCATACGCCCAGATAAGGCTTCATGGCTAACTCCCCAATGATTGATGATCGCCCCCAGTATAACGACCTTCACCCGAGTGAAATATCAGGATGGTTGATCAGGATTCGGTTCATTCTTGTTTATAAACTTTTTTAATTCAAAAGCTTATGAGTCAGACCTAATTCATCTACCTACATTCAGTACATGACTGGGACTGTGGTTTTTATCAGAGGAATAGGCTACATTTGCCTGGAAAATGGCGGATACGCTGGCTAAACGATAATTCACCCAAGACGCCCCCGTTCGCCGTTGCACAGTCACCCGAGAACGAAAGTTAAGGAGACTTATTGTGTTTGTTCTACCCTCCCAAACAAACCGCACTGCTTCGTGGGGATATCTGTGGGCTGCCTTGACGATCATCACCGCCCTCCTGCTCTCCTCTCCCGCATGGGCTGCTCTTAGCGTAACCAGCACTGCCTTCGTTAACGGGGGCATCATCCCCCCAGCCAATACTTACAATCTCGGTAGCCAGTGCCAAGGCAACAACCTCTCGCCTCAATTAACGTGGGCCGCAGGCCCGGCAGGAACCACCACCACCTATCGAATTGAAATGGTGGATTTAACTGCTGGTAATTTTCTGCACTGGCAGGTTACCAACATTCCGAACACCACCACCAGCCTGCCTCAGGGCGGCCCATTGCCCGCCGGTAGTATTGAGAGTACAAACGGCTTCGGGACGGCCGGTTACGGTGGTCCCTGCCCCCCTGCCGATGGTTTGACGCATCAATATGTGATAACGGTTAGCGCCCTATCAGCAACGAATACTGTCCTTGACTCGGGTACACTGACTGGAACAAAGACATTTAGCGGCACGATTACCGTTCCCAACGTAGTTGGGCAACTCCAAGGCAATGCAATCGCCACACTTCAGTCTGCTGGTTTGACCACTGCGGTGAATCCGGCGGTCAGCGCTCTCCCAGTCGGTACCGTCATCAGCCAAAACCCCGTAGCCGGCAACAATGTAGCTTATGGTGCTCTGATCACCCTCACGGTATCCTCGGGTTCGGGCGCGATCATCCTTGTCCCCAACGTACTCGGGCAGACACAGAATGCTGCTACCGTCGCGATCCAGAATGCCGGCTTCGCTGTTTCCATCGTCTACTGCACACCAGCAGCACCACCAGTGGCAACATGTCCAGCAGGAGCTGGAGGCACTGTTAATGTACAGAACCCGGCAGCCGGTGCCAATGCAGTTCCCGGTAGTACAGTTACTCTCACAGTGGTTTCGGCTGATATCATTCCTGTTCCTAACGTAGTCGGACTCACCCAAAGCGCCGCTATCACCGCGATCCAAGGGGCCGGCCTGACCGTCACCGTGACTACCGAAGCCAGTTTCACCGTCCCGCTCGGCACGGTCATCAGCCAAGAGCCGGTGGGCGGTATCCTGGTGGCCCCTGCCACCAAAGTTAAAATCGTGGTGTCCACCGGTTCCGGGCTGAGCGCCACCGTCCCGAACGTGGTTGGTCAAACGCAAAGCGCCGCCGTCGCTGCGATCCAGAACGCTGGCTTGATCGTGACCGTCACCACCGAGAACAGCACCACCGTCCCCGCTGGCGCCGTCATTAGCCAAGATCCAGTAGGCGGTATCCTGGTAAAGCCCGGTAGCGAGGTCGAGATCGTCGTATCCTCCGGCTTCACGGCGGTTACGGTTCCCAACGTGGTCGGCCAAACATTGGCGACCGCCAAAGACAGCATTACAGGCGTTAATCTGAAGGTCGGTACGACTACCCTGGCCTCCAGCACGACCGTCGCTGCGGGTAAGATCATCAGCCAAAATCCAGCCGGCGGTGCTCAGGTTGCCAGCGGCACGGTTGTCAATCTTGTTATCTCCTCAGGCACCGAAGCACCGATCAATCCACCAGTCACCCCAGGCAATATCTCGGTTCCGGACGTTGAAGGTCTGACCAAGACCGCCGCCACCGAAGTGATTCGCAGCGTGGGCCTGAGCGTCGGCGCCACTTTACAGAGGTATAGCGATACGGTTCCCGCCGGCATCGTCATCGATCAAAGTCCGGCAGCCGGCGCCAAGGTCGCCATTGCCACCCCCGTCAGTCTGACTGTCTCCCTGGGTAAAGCCGGAGTCGTCACGGTGCCTGACGTGCGTGGCCAACCGGAAGCCATTGCGCAATCCAATCTGCAAAATGCCGGCCTCACCGTCGGCAGCACCCTGCGACAACCCGATCCCACCATGCCCTCCGGCAGCGTCATCAGCACCGTTCCCGCGGCCGGAACGCAAGTCGAACTCGGCTCGTCTGTCACCCTGTTGGTCTCCGAAGGCTTCTCCCAGCCGCAGCAGTGCCCGGTCCCCGATGTCACCCATCAAACGGTCGATAACGCCCGGGAAATTCTGTTTGCAGTTGGGTTATTCAACGTCGGTGCGATCACCGTACAACCCAGCGCCTCGATTGCCCCCGGCTTAGTCTCCGGCCAGAGTCCTGCCGCCGGTACGCCCGTTGCCTACGGGACGACCATCAATCTGTTCGTCTCCTCAGGTTCACAAGCGCCCATCGCCACCCCCAACGTGGTCGGACTTACCTTGGATGAAGCCACCGTCAGCCTCACCCAAGTCGGCCTGAAGGCGGGCTTCGTCTCCCGACAGACCAGCAACACCGTCGAGGCGGGGCGCATCATCAGCCAAAGCCCATTGATGACTGCCCTGGTGCCAGTCGGCTGGTCCATCAACCTGGTGGTCTCACTGGGTCCCATCCCGGAGGATCCGGGCGCTCGCCCACAGACCCAAGTACCCAACGTTGCCGGTCAGACCCTGGCTGCGGCCACCGCCCAAGTGATCGAAGCCGGTCTACGTGTCGGCATCGTTTCCAACCAAAGCAGCCAGGACGTGCCTGCTGGTCAGGTGATCCGGCAAAGTCCGCTGGCCGATGCCACAGTACCAGTCAGCAGTCCGGTCAACCTGGTGATTTCCTTCGGACCCTACGCCTACACCCTGCTCAGCGGGCCGGCGTATGTGACCAACTACGTCGGCGGTACGGTGTCCATCCTGAACCCGGATATCAACCAGACGGTTGATAACATCCCCACCGGCATCAACAACACCGGCCCTAGTGGCATTGCAATAAGTCCGGACGGCACCCGATTGTATGTAGTCAACCGCCCGCGTTTCAGCCGGAGCGCCGGCACGGTGTCCGTCATTGACCTGACCGAACGCAAGGTGATCGCCGTCATTCCTGTCGGCGTAGCACCGCTCGGCGTCGCCGTCAACCCCACCGGCGAACGGCTGTTCGTCGCCAATGAAGGCAGCTTCAGCCTGTCAGTGATCGATACCACGACGAACCAGCCGTTCATCGATATGAGCGTTCCTGGCCTGGCAATCAACGCCTACCCGCGCGGCGTAGCGACGCATCCCAACCCGCTGCGGCCCTTGGTGTATGTCACGAACCGGACGGTTAATTCATTCTCGGATGATGAAGCCAACCCGCAACCTGACCAATGCGATGCACTGGTCGCACGGCCACCGATCAACGTGAACCACGATCAGTGCGTGGGTTCGCTGTCGATCTTCGACGCTGATATTAAGGCGCAGGTCGGCTCAGTAGCGGTCGGCTGGGCACCGGAAGGTGTGGCGGTTCATCCGAATGGAATGTTCGTTTATGTGGCTAACTCTGGGGATCGGACCGTTTCCGTTATTGAGACGGTCTTCAACCGGGTGGTCGGCATTATTACCCTGGATGAGTTCGGCGGCGCGCCACAGCCGCTGGTACCGCGCGGCGTCGCAGTCAGCCCGGATGGTAACCGGCTGTATGTCACCGATGGCGCGGGTAACCGGCTGTTCGTGATCGACATCACGGCTAATCATGCCGTCGTCGGCATTGTCTCGGTCGGCAAGACGCCTTATGGCGTCTCGGTCAGCCCGGACAGCAAACGGGTCTACGTCGCCAACACCGATGACAATACGGTTTCGGTGGTCGATGGCCGGAGTAACCAGGTGATCGCGGTAGTACCCGCAGGGTTAGGACCGTGGGCCTTTGGTCAATTCACGGGACCCTTGGTAGCGGTCGCAGCGCCGACCTTTAATCCACCGGGTGGCTCCTATTCGACCAGCCAGAGCGTGAAGATCACCACCCCGACGCCGGGCGCTTCCATTCGTTATACGACGGATGGCAGTACGCCAACCTCGACCTCCGGGACGCTGATCAGCAATGGACAAGCGGTGTCACTGACCCAGTTAGGGACTACGGTCCTGAAAGCAATGGCCTTCAAGGAAAACTGGGCTGATTCAGAGGTGACGGAAGCAACCTACACGATTGGCAATCCGCTCCTCAAAAAACGATAGGAACTGAGATCAATCCTTAAGGGAAAGGATTCCCGTAAATGATTGAATACCTCTTGAAGCCGCGATGCCTATCGCGGCTTTTTTTTGCCAGTCCCCAACCCCTTCGCGGCGGAAGGGGAGCTGATCACCGGCGATTCGGCCAAGACTGCCTTCTCTCTATCCCTACTCGCCAATGCCTGCTTTCTGGTATGGCCTTTTCTGGAAATCACCTAAGCTGGGCTAACCGTGAATCGCTCGCTAGTGGGCTGACGCAAAAGTTTTGATAGATTAGCATTCCCACACTCCGGCGTGGGAATGCCGACGAGACGCTCCAGCGACCCGAATGATCCCAATAAAACCGCGACGCTGGAGCGTCTGGACATGCTACCACGCTGGAGCGTGGGAGCCAGATGCCGTCGGGTGGGTTTCGCGCAACCCTTGTTCGATTTCTGTCGCCAACTGCCGAACCGTTCCCATCCGCCTCTCCGATCTCAGTTAAACTCGCTCCATAGTCTAAATCAGAACTGATAGGTGTTAAGGTTCGGGGATTTGAACCATGATGGTCAACCGTGATTTTGGCAATAAAAAAACCGGCGGGATAACCGCCGGTTTTCAGTGCTTAACCAGACGATTTTTAAAGCCTATGGCGCTGGCGCTGGCGCTGCTGGTTGCTGCGTTGTCACCGTAATTTGGAGCACAGTGCTGTGAATTTCCGGTCCGATCGTGGAGAAGTGGAAATCCACACTGCCATCAGTCGGCAGGTCATTGACCTGCAACGTAGCCCTGGCATAGCCAGCCCCAGTGGAAGAGAGCGTGGATGGCACGACCGACGCGGTAGGACTGTGTAAGCTAGCAACCGCACGCGCTTGAATAGCGGTAGCTTTCGCTTCATCCAAGGCTGACGTCAGCACCGTTTGCTGCTTACACTTTGCCAGATCTCGCGGACTCGGTTCGGCTGTTGGATCCGTCAAGATCAGATCGCAAACACCCGGGTTGGCAGCAACGAATCCATCCAAAGCCGCCTGGGCTGCGGCCACAGCTTCTTCAGCAACAATCGCTGCTGTCTCCGCCGGGTTGTTGATAATCGTATCAACAGCAATCGGTACCCCCGGAATCGGCGTACGGCGAACTTCAATAATACCATCGCCATTCAGATCGCCAATCGAAACACCACCATCCAACAATTGCAAAGTGACGGGCAAGTTGACCGTCGCGCCTGGTGCGACCACGACACTCGCCTGGACCGCAACAGGCCACGGCTGTAAATCCAGCGATGGCATTTGCATCGCCAACTGGAGCGGCTGCGTTACCGTTAAAATGCTGCCATCATCAATGCCAAGATACCAATGGGTCATCACGGCGCCCACTCTGCCGCCATTGGATTCGGCCATGACCATGAACCGCCGCCCAACCTGGTTAGCCGGATAATTCATCACGGTATTGGCCACACCATTGATATCGGTCATCACCGACACTTCCGTCGTTCCAAACACCGGGCTATTGATCATGTTGAAGTTCATGACATTGCCCTTGTGAGGTGGACACCCAACGGTGTACCAGACATTAGCACCGACATTCTGGCTGACCTGATTGAAGGGTGAATTGACCGTCAGCATATTGCCTTGCCGCCCGGTGATAATGCGGCTGCCAACATGGTATTCCAGCCGACCTTCTGCTGGCAGGGCGTTGATAGTGCTCGAATTCGGATTGATGACCTCCGGATCCTGCAACACCAACAGGCAAAGGGGATCAGCGATCGCATAGGACACGCCATTCGGTACGACGAATGGATTCAACGTATCGCCGGTGACGCGCGCTGTCGTACGGTTGGGGGCGAAGAAAGCATAACCACCTTCCTGGGGATCACCGTTATACCCGGTAATAGCGAACTGACCATGCCCTTGATCAGGATAACGGTTCTTGAGCATATCCAGCGGTGAATCGATCAATCGGAAGGTGATCGGCGTGCCTGCAGGCGGCGGGTTGCCATACGGATCGCTGGCCACGATTGAAATGAAGCGGGTATAGACGCCATTCCACAGGGTATCCTTGGCACCTTCAACGGTGAAAGGATCCCCCTGAGTCGTAGGATCGATCAGTTGTGCGCCCAAGTTATTCTTGCGCGCTAGCACCGCATCCGAAAACGGCCCTGCAAACGTCAGCGAAGTAATCACGCCCGTCCCGATTGAAACCATGGCGTAATTGGTAATACCGAACTGAATGCCGTTATCCACATTGTTATCCACCCGATCGGCGGTTGCAGCGATCACCACCGTACCTGGCGCCGTGCCGCTATGCAGGATGGCTGTCGCCGCACCACCGAACAAACCGGATACCACTGAGGTCCCCTGCTGAGCACTGCCATCAGCGCCAGTTGCGCTTAACCATTCGCCACCATTGGGCCGAGTAGGCAGCATCTCGATCCGCAGAGGATTGCCGACACCCGGATTAATCGGTTGGCCGAAATCATCCTTCACGAAGATTTGGAACAATTTGGTATTGCTCTGCGGCACGGTGGTCGTGCCATCAGGATTGGTGCTGATATAGACCGGCGTAGGATCCATAACAAAAGTCACCGTGGCCGGCACGGGAGGATTATTCACGTTGCCGCCCCCGGTTACGTTAATCGTCAGATTAGCACTGATGATTTGTCCGGTTTGCGGGTCAGCGGCTGATGCGGAAATTACTACGGGTCCTGGCGCACTGAGCGCGTGGAGGTGGGTAGTAATCACTCCTCCCGTATCCGTGTAAACAATATTGCGGGAAGCGATAATGTTACCGTTATCGTCTTTCTCATCATTCCCATCTAAACGGAACAACACTCCGCTACTCAAACCTGATACGATGGCAACATTAACACTCGGGGCGTTAAAAAGCTTGCCATTCCGCGTAATTTGAATAGTGATCGTATTGGTATACGGGCTGCCAATCTGCGGACCTGCATTGAGAATATTGACAGGCAGTGTCGTTTTATCAGCGGCTATCGAGACAGCGATCGGAGCCTGCCCGATAAACCCTCCACCAGTAAAACCTCCTGCAATGGCGTCACCGCCGCCCATGCTGACCATCATTACGATAGTCAGCAGTAGTAATTCAACCAGCCCTTTCAACCTGCTTATCAACGATCGCATGGCTTCACTCCCCGCGATACAACGTTAATCTTCAATTCAAACCGGCGACTACTCCGCCACTTTCCCTTCTTTCAGGATTTGCGGCGTGACGAAAATCAGGAGTTCGCGCTTCGTCGCAGTATTAGTTGTAGTCCGGAACAGATACCCCAGCAGCGGTATATCCCCCAGTAACGGCACCTTAGTCGCATTATCCGCTTTGGTTTGCTCGAAAACGCCACCCAGCACAACCGTTTCACCATTGTTGACCAAGACCTGAGTCTCAATCTCACGTTTGTCGATACTTACCTGTGGCCCCGTCGCAGTCGCTACAACAGCGCCTTGTTCATCCTTGGAGACCTTAAGATCCATCCGAATCCGGTCATCCGGCGTGATCTGCGGAGTCACCTCCAGCTTCAGGAAGGCATCCTTAAACTCAACATTGGTGCCCTGATCGCTAACGGTAGAATATGGAATCTGCCGACCTTGCAAAATAGTGGCTTTCTTTAAATCAGCAGTAATGACTCGCGGGTTTGAAACAATTTCCGCATTACCTTCAACTTGCTGGGCAGAAAGCTCCAAATCCACCAGATAATCCGCCCCTAAAATCGCGAAAGCGATGCTAGGACCGCCTACTGGCAAGTTTACCCCGAGTCGTTCAGGCAATGACGGGACGGCCACTGGGAAGGGCTGCCCGGTACTAATCAGGTTGCCCACAGCGCTGTCGATCATGGTGCCGGTTGCATTGACATTACCGCTCACCGTATTGATTCGATCTCCCGACTGGCTCACGCCTGACACGCCGAATCGCACACCCAGATCCCGACTAAAATCATTACTGGCAATGACCACTCTCGAATCGATCATGACTTGTTTGGCAGGCTTATCGAGTTGCGCTACCAGATCACGAACCTCGCCCAACTTGTCAGGCACATCCTTGACAATCAGGCTATTGGTTCGCTCATCGGTTTCAACCGTGCCGCGCGGCGACAGAATGCTTCCCTTCTTTTCATCGCCACTCTTCAGCAACTTCGCCAGATCCGCCGCCTTGGCGTAATTGACTTGAATAATCTCGGTGCGCAGCGGCACCAGTTCCTCAACTGTCTTGCGCGATTCCAGATCCAGTTTCTCGCGGGCCGCGATTTCCTCGGTCGGCGCAATAAAAACCACATTCCCATTCTGGCGCATCGACAAACCTTTGGTGCGCATGATTATATCCAGCGCCTGATCCCACGGCACATTCTGCAAGCGCAGCGTCAAATTCCCTTTCACCGTATCGCTGACCACGATATTCAAGCCGGTAAAATCCGCCAGAATTTGCAGAATCGCCCGCACCTCGATGTCCTGGAAATTCAGCGACAGCAGATCACCCTTATATTTCTTCTTCGACGGATCAAACTGCGCTTCCTTTTCCTCATCCTCCGCCGTTTTCTGCGGCGGGCGCACTTCGATCACATAGAGATCATTCGCCTGATACGCCAGATATTCAAATGGCGGACTGGGCTGAATGCTTAACCGGGCATTACCGCCCTGATTCAAAGCTTCAATCGTCGTCACCGGCGTGGCAAAGTCCGTCACATCCAAGCGTCTTTGTTGACCTTTCGGCAGGGTAGCCCCCTGAAAATCAGCCAGAATCCGGTTCCCCTCCTGGCGCACATCCGCCGCGATATTCGGATTGGACAGCTTGACCGTGATTATGCCTTGCCCGGCCGGCCCGCGCTTAAAGCCCACATCGCTGATATTGCGCGGCGTTGACGGCGCTGGCGCTTCGCTGCGCTTCGGCGCGGACGCCGCTACTGATCCGGTGGGGCTGGGCGCCGGGGTCTTCTTCACAGCAGTACCGGCGCTTTCCAGCGTCAACAGCACGGTATCGCCCTGCACTTCCACCCGATACGGCACCAGCTGCGCCAGATTCAGCGACGCCCGGGTCCGGTCCGCCCCCTCTAACACACTGATCTTATCGGCCACCCCGACATTGATCGCCTGCTGCCGTGTCGCCAGTCCATTTCGCGTCCCCAGAAAATCCAGCACAATCCGCGCCGGCTCATTGATGGTAAAGCTGCTCGGCGGCCCCTCCGGCCGTTCCGACAGCCGGAACCGCAATTGCAACCGATTGCCCGCCAATGGACTGATATCTACCGCCTGCAAGATCGGCTGCCGCCCGGCCTCTGCTGCCGACGCCGCCGTCCAGCCAGTCGCCAGCCACACGATGGCCCAGATCCAACCCAACGCCGCCCAGCGCAGCAGACTCCCCCCGCCTGACTGCTGGCCGCATTGGCCTTCGCTTATGGCACTGTTCGTCATGACACCCCCCTCTTGATCACTGCGTCAGCGATAGAAACGCTTCCCGTTCCTGCCAGCGCCCAGGCCCATCCGGCACGATCTCTTTCAAGTCGATTCGCTGTTCACTGATATTGATGACTTTGCCGTGATTATTACCCAGGTAATTATTCTTCTGCACCCGGTGCACCACCCCGTCCGGCGCCAGAATCAGCGCCCATAAATTGCCGGCGTTGCTCACCCGCACCGTTCCCATCATCTTCAACGAACCCAGCGAATACTTTTCCAACTCCTCCCGCACCCGGTTCGGATCCGGCCGCACCCCGGTATAACCGCTGCCTGGCGTCGTCGCCATATCCTGGGTCATCGCCAGCTCCTCCTCCTGAGCAAATGGCGATACCACGAAGGGATCCTTCAACCCTTGGGCGGTATAAGCGAAAGGCTCATACGGCTTGGTCTCCGGCGGAGGGTCGGGCTTCCTGATTGGCGTGGTGCGCTTAGTGGTCTCTACGAACTCCCGCAGGTCGTTCATATTCCGATCGGCGCAACCGGCTAATAAGGTCAAAATCAGGGCCAGGGCGGCGACCTTCACTCCCTCCCCCGCTGGCAGGGGAGGGAAGTTAACATAACGTTCGTTCATTTCTTAGCCGCCCCCTTGCCTTGCTGCGGGCTGGCCTTCGCCGGCGCGCTGCCCTCGTCCATATAGCGGTAGGTCTGCAAGGTCGCCTGGATATTCACCGGCTCCGCATTACTCTTTTTAGCGCCCTTGCCTCCGCTTGCCCCCGTCAACGTCACGTTCTCCAAGGTCACAATCCGCGACAGCGCGGCGACCCCGCTCACAAACGCGCCAAACTGATGATAAGTCGCCTTGGCCTTGATGGTGATTGGCTTGGCCGCATAAAAATCCCGAGGCTGTTCAGCCTCGGGCTTGAATAATTCAAACTCCAGACCATTCTTCTTACCGGTGTTCGACACATCATCGAGCAAATCCGGCATCTCCGTGCCGGTCGGCAACTGCCGCAGCATCACTCCTAAATCGGCTTCCATCTGCACCAATTGCGCCCGGAATGCTTCCAGATTGGCCGCCACCCGCTGCTTCTCGATGAACTCCTGACGCAGCTTCTGCTCCTCATTGGTCACGGTCTCCAACTGCATGAGCTGATCGCTGGTGAAAAAATAATACCCGCCGCCGATCACCACCGCCATGACGATCACCACCAATACCAGCTTACCCGCTAGCGGCCAGTCGCCCGCTTCCTGCAGATTGATATCGTTCGGGTTGATTTCGGACAGGTTCATGTCTTCCCTCCCGTGCCCTGATCCGCTTCCAGTTTGAGCGGAATGGTCAGCTCGAATACCCGCGCCTGTACGTTGTTCACATCCTTGGTCTGGATGATCTGCAACACTGGTTCGCCGAACAAATTCGACGTCTTGATATCGCGCATGAATTCGGAAATGATCAAATCAGAACGGGCGGTGCCATTCAGCTTGACCTGGTTGCCCGCTACATTGAAGGCGGTCAAGAAAATATCTTCAGGAATCAGCCGAACCAGTTCATCCAGCATCCGCACCTTGCCCGGACGGCTGGCCTGCAGCTTCTGAATAACATTGATGCGCTCGATCAGCCGGTTCTTGGTCTTTTGCAACTCGGCCAGCTCCTCGGCGGCCTTCTTCAACCGGGCGATCTCGCCGCGCAGATATTCATTGCGCTGTTGCTGAAACTCAATCCGGCTGGCGATCTCGGTCTGCACCAGATACATCATCCCCACCGCCAGCAACGCCGCCGCCACCAGCATGATGATCAAATCGCGTTGACGCTGGGCGCGGCGCACGTCGCGCCAAGGCAATAAATTGATGCGCGTCATGCGTCGAAACTCCTTAAAGCCAGCCCGCCAGCGATCGCCAACAACGGCGCATCGCGCAACAGGGCGCTGCTGTTCACCCGCGTGGCACTGCCCATGTTCTTGAAGGGATTAGCTATCATCGTCGCAATCCCCAGCACGTCCGCCACCACCCGGTCGAGTCCTGGGAGCATGGCACCGCCGCCGATCAGGACTAGGTTGTCCACAGTATAGCGGCCTGTGACAAAATGATCGGAGGAAAAGAAAAACTGCAACGCATGGCCCACCTGTTCCGCCAACATCTGCTTGAAGGGATCCAGCAACGTCTCGGCGTAATCTTCAGCCACCTGGCCGGTGCGCTTGGCCCGTTCGGCCTGGTCCCGCGACAAGCCATAGGTCTCAGCGATGCGGAAGGTAAGCTGGTCACAGCCAAAATTCTGCTCGCGGCTGAAAATAATCTGGTCTTCTTGCAGAATATACAGGCTGGCGATGGAGGCGCCGATATCGACTAACGCCGTCAGACTGTCGCGCGCCTTGCTCAGATTCAGCCTGCCGCCCTCGCTGCTGCCTCGGGACAGATTGTCCATCACCAGTCGAAACGCGTTTTCCAGGGCATAAGCTTCTACATCCACTACTGCCGGGATCAGCCCCGCCCCTTTGAGTGCCGCCTCTCGGGTGTCCACATTCTCCTTGCGGGTTGCTACCAGCAAAACATCCTGTTGCTCAGCGCTGGCCTGGGACGATCCTTTCGCCTGGAAATCCAGATAGATTTCTTCGATGGGATAAGGGATATACTGCGCAGCCTCAATCGAGATGTTGGTCTCGATATCGCTTTCCTTGAATTCAGCCGGCATCGGCACGGTGCGATTGATCACACTGGAGGTCGGAACCGCTACTGCCGCCTGGCGCGTTCGAGTTCCGGCATTGCGACAGGCCCGCTTGATGACTTCGCCCACTGCATCCGGATCAACGGGGTTGCGATCCTCCATCATCCCCTCGCCCAGCGGTTCGACGGCAAACGCCTCGACCCGGAATCGCGACCCGGAACGGCTCAGTTCGACCACTTTGACCGCCGAGGGACTGATATCGATACCCAACATGGGTTCTTTACGCTTGAACAAAGCCAAGATACGCTCCCTCCCACCAATCAGAATGGACGAATCAAACCTGGATAGTAACACCCATGACTATAGCAAACCGTCTGGCAATTCCCACTTCGGGAATTGCCACAGTCGGCCCATTACCTGCTCTGATGCTCCTGGAGTCCGCTCATGCCTCATCGTGATACCCCCCGCCTCAGAATTCTGTTGGCCCAAGAATGCGCCCGACTGATGGCCGAGGAAGGCGTTACGGATTTTCGCACCGCCAAGCGTAAAGCCGCGCTGCGCATGTCGGTCGCTGACAAGGGCCTGCTGCCGGACAACCAGGAAATCGAACAGGCCCTGCTCGATTACCAGCGGCTGTTTCAAGCCGACCGTCAACCCCAGCGCTTGCGGGAACTGCGGGAAGTAGCCTTGGAAGCCATGCACTTTCTGGCGTGCTTCCAGCCGAAGTTGGTCGGTTCGGTCTTGAGCGGGACAGCGGGTCCGCACACCCCCATTCAACTGCACCTGTTCGTCGATACGCCCAAGGAAGTAGCGCTGTTTTTGATGGAACAACGCATTCCCTTTGTAACTAGCGAACGCCGACTGCATCTGAGTAACGGCGGTCAGGCCTGCCTGCCGGTTTTCCGGTTCAGCGCCGGTGATCATGATCTCGACCTCACCGTCTTTGCGCCGCTAGCCGAACGGGAAGCGCCGCGCAGCCCGGTCGACGGCCGACCCATGCGCCGGGCCGGATTGGCGGAAATCCAGGTATTGCTAGCTGGAAATCAGCTTTGAACATCCGGTTCATGCAGCAGATGAATGTTGGGGATGGGTCTCAACAAAATGCTTGAGCACCAGTTTCAACTGCAGGACCTTCTGGTTATGTCCGCGCCGCCGCTCTTCCTCGATGTCGTCGAGGATAATACGCTTGATCATCGGCACACCCTCTTCCGTATGAACCAGATAGCTGCCCATTTCCAAAGCTGCGATTTCCGGCAAATGCTCATGCTCGGCAATAGCCTCGATCTCTTCCTCGGTCAGGTCGCTTAACTCCACGCAATCTTGATACGATAACATGATGTTCCCTCGTGAGTCGCTTACAAAGCATATCGATCTTATTGGAGGCGCACCGACCACGAAGGTCAGTTCGCTCCCCCTTGGCTTGCCAGTTAAGGTTAAACCCGGCAACCCGTCCAGACAAGCGTAAATCGCATCGCTTTCGCCGAAAATTTGGTATGGGGTGATTTCCCCTGATAACAATCATGGTTTTTCCTTATTTACGATTCAGGAAACTCCTAGCTATCTTTAGGCGAATAAATTATCGCACTCAGCCGACGTGTACCCTGAAAAAGAGGCAGTTTGCTGCAAGGTCGGGTAAGCCGCGAAAATCACGGAGAATTGACAGCCACCACAGGATCGAGGGTCGGTCTACCACCGTCCGGCCAAAGCGCGTTGAGCGCGTGCTTTAACGACAACAAGCACACTCGATAATCCCATAATCAGAATCTCCGGTTCTTCGCGGCTTACCCCTTTATTTTTCGCCATGGATTCCCCTTCCATGGCGCGGTATCATAGTGGCTTCACTCATCACCCACTGTGACTCTCTGTTCCACCATGATCGCCGCCCCCTCTTCCCTGTCCAGCGATCCCGCCTCGCCCTGTGTCGGGGTTTGTGTGATCAACCCGCAGACCCAGCTATGTGAGGGTTGTTTCCGTACTCTGGATGAAATCGCTGGCTGGTGGGATTACCCCCCTGAGCAGAAGCGCGCGGTACTCGCCAAACTCGACGACCGGCTGGCGCGCATTATGGACGGTACGTTGTTCGACTGACCGGGGATAGAAAACCTTATGCCACTTGCCACGCCCACTTCCCGCCGATTGCTGCACCAACGAAACATTCAATGCTGGGGCTACCAGCGTGATGATGGTTTGTGGGAGATCGAAGGCCGGATGACGGATACCAAGACCTACGCGTTTCCCAACGAAGATCGCGGCGGCGCGATCCAGGCCGGGGAGCCATTGCACGATATGTGGATCCGGCTGGCGGTGGACAGCGAATTCCTGATCCACAATGCCGAAGCCTGCACGGACGGCTCACCGTTTGGACTCTGTCCCGCCATTGCCGAACGCTACCGGCAATTGATCGGGGTGCGTATCGGGCCGGGATGGTCGCTCAAACTCCGGGAACTGTTCAGCGGAGTCAACGGCTGCACCCATATGACTGAACTGCTCGGGCCGGTGGCTACCACGGTTTTTCAGACGGTCTACGGCCAGCGTTACGACCAAGAAGACGCCAAGCCTGCCGCCGAGCGGGAGCCACCGCCGGTCTTAAACACCTGCCATGCTCTGGCCAGCGACAGCCCGGTCGTGAAACGACGCTGGCCACTGGCCTATACGGGGCCACATCCGCCGCATGTGCTGGATGATTGCCTGACCTGAGGCCCTCTCCCGCCAGTGGGTGCAGGAGATCAATGTTTGGATCTCAGGCCCCTTCCGGCTTCGGATCGCGCGCCAGCAGAATCTCTACCGCCTGGCGCGGGTTCTGGCCGTGATACAACACCTGATCAACCTGCTCGGTGATCGGCATTTCCACGCCATGCCGCCGGGCCAGCCGCAACGCCTCCCGGGCGGTAGCCGCACCTTCCACGACCTGACCGATAGCGGCAAACGCCGCCGCCGCTGTCTCGCCCTGACCAATCGCCAACCCAAACCGCCGGTTGCGGGATTGATTATCCGTGCAAGTCAACACCAGATCGCCGATGCCGGCCAATCCCATGAACGTCTCCCGCCGACCGCCGACCGCCAGTCCCAGGCGGGTCATTTCCGCCAAGCCCCGGGTGATCAGCGCCGCCCGGGCGTTGGCACCGAATCCCAACCCATCCGCAATGCCAGCAGCAATGGCCAGCACATTCTTGATCGCCCCACCCAGCTCGACGCCAATTACATCCGGGCTGGTGTAGGCGCGCAGGTTGGAACCGTGCAGTCGCGCCGCCACCCGGCGGGCGTAATTCACATCACGGGCGGCGACCGTCACGGCGGTCGGCAAGCCCCGCGCCACTTCGCCAGCGAAACTGGGGCCGGACACGACCGCCGTCGGCCAAGCTTCGCCCAGCACCTCATCAGTTACCTCGTGCAGGAATCGGCCACTACCCGGCTCCAGGCCTTTGGTGGCCCAGGCCAGACCCGCGGTAGCCGGCAGAGAGGATCGCAGTTGCGTCAGCGTCGCCCGGTAGGCATGGCTGGGCACCGCTGCCAATACCAGCTCGACGCCTGCGACCGCTGCCGCCAGATCGGTGCCCGCAGTCAACGCAGCCGGAAAGGGTATGCCCGGCAGGTAGCGCCGGTTCTCCCGTTCCTGGCGCAATGGAGCGACCTCTTCCGGATCGTGACCCCACAGGCGAACCGTGTGGCCGTTACGCGCCAGTAACAACGCCAGCGCGGTTCCCCAGGAGCCGACGCCTAATACGGTCACCGTTGCTGGAATGGTCATCGACGCTCACTAACTACGCTTGCCCGGCGCTTCAGCCGATCCCTGAACTTTCATCACGTTCAGGACAACGGCGCAGCGGCCTGGGCCTGTTGTTGCTGCAAGCGCTGGAGATAGAGACCATCAAAGTTGATGGGGTTGAGCAACAGGGCTGGAAATCCGCTCTTGCCGATCAACGCGGCGATCTCTTCACGGGCAAAAGGAAACAGGACATTCGGACAGAACGCATGGAGCATATGCCCGGTCTGCTGCTCGTCAAAGCCTCGCAGGGTAAACAGGCCGGCCTGCTGAACTTCGACCAGGTAGGCCGTTCGCTCACCCAGTTTGGCAGTCACGGTCAGCGTCAGCACGGCTTCGAATAAATCCTCGGTCAGCGGCGTCGCGCCGGTTTCCAGGCGCACCTCGGTCTGCGGTTGCCATTGCTCGGTGAAAATCACGGGGGAATTGGGTGTCTCCAGTGATACATCCTTCAGGTAAACCTTCTGGATTTCGAAGTGTTGCTGGGGAGCCTGCGGTTGTTCGCTCATGCGGAATGCCTTAGTCGGTTCAGGGGTTCAGGGTAAGGGGTTGAGGAGTGAATCCAGTGCGCCGCGCCCCTCCAGCGCGAACAGATCGTCGCAGCCGCCGATATGCCGGTCATCAATAAAGATTTGCGGCACCGTGTCGCGGCCCGTGCGTTCAGCGATCTCAGTCCACAAGCGCGGAGCGCGTGCAACATCCCGCACGGTGTAGCGGACGTTTTTGCTGTCCAGCAACGCACGCGCCCGACGGCAGTACGGACAATACTCCGCCGTGTAAATGACAATGTTCGGCATGGCGAAATCCTGGACTCAGGCTTTCTTGCGGCTGACGGGCAGGCTAGCGTCCAGCCAGGCCGCCAGACCGCCGCTCAGGCTGTACACGTTGGCGATGTGGTTTTTCTTGAGCAGGGCGCAGGCGGACTGCGAGGTGACGCCGGTGCGGCAGTAGACGATGATCGGTTTATCGTCGGCCTTGGTCAACTCGCTCCACCGCTCTTTCAGCGCAGCGAAGGGCAGATGCCGGGCTTGTGGAAGATGGCCGGTCTTGTACTCGCCGGCGTCGCGGATATCCACCACCCAAGCGTCCTCATCGTTTATCAAACGCAGGGCTTCGGCAGCGTTGACGGTGCGGACTCCGCGCACCCGGCGCAAAACCTCACTACCGATCAACATCCCGATGATGGCGAACAGCACCAGAAACAGCAGGATATTCTGCTGGGCAAATTCAGCGAAATCGCTCATGACTTAGTATTCTCAGCGGATCGCGCAACCGGTCTGGTCGCTGCCGCTCTTCACGCCCAGCTTCCACAATATCAGCTCGGCTGGGCAAAACCGGGTAAAACCGCTTTGCAACAGGTTAAACCCGACGAAAACCGCCAGCCACAACCAATAGCTGCTGTGATAGAGCGGGCTGGCCGACGCTCCCAATAAGAGGGAAATCAGGACGAAGGACCCGGCCATGATTCGAATGATTCGTTCGCTGTTCATCACAAACCTCAATAGACTCATCAGTTTTGAGAGTCAGGAATTCAGTAGGGTGGATCGTGTGCTAGCCTGACTCGCCAGATTTACTGATGGCGTGCGCAAAAGACATCCCGCATCATGCCGATTAAACGCAGCGTTCGGGCATCCCCCACCCGATAATAGACCCGGTTGGCGTCCCGGCGACAGGTCAGAATGCCTTTATCCCGCAGGATGGCCAAATGCTGGGAAATATTGCTCTGGGACGTGCCAACATGGTCGACGATGTCCTGGACGCTGACTTCTCGGTCGCCCAAGGTGCAAAGGATCTTGAGACGCAACGGATGCGACATGGCTTTCAGCGAGCAGGAAGCCTGCTGGATATCCTCATCGCGGGTTATCAAGAGATCCATCGGGCTGCCCGCAGAATCCCGCTTCAGGCCAGCGCACTCGTCATGCGTTATCAATGCAGCAATTTTTCCAAATAAGTAGGCGCATTAGCATAACGAAATAGAGCGATATTGAGAAGCGCTGCTTCCGTGATCGGGAAGCGGGAGGGAAGCAACTGGCGAAATAGGCAGGCCGGGCGTATGATCCCCGAGTAAAATTTCCCTACACATCCTCCCACCCCGAACCTGATCTCTCAACAACAATCATCCCGAAACCAGGAGGCTGCTGAATGTACAAGCTCGTGTTGATTCGCCACGGTGAAAGCCAGTGGAACATGGAAAACCGCTTCACCGGTTGGGTGGACGTTGATCTGTCCGACAAGGGTCGTGAAGAAGCCAAAAAAGCCGGTCAGACCCTCAAGAGAGAAGGCTATATCTTTGACGTAGCCCATACTTCGGTACTCAAGCGCGCTATTCATACCCTGTGGACCGTGTTGGACGAACTGGATCAGGCGTGGATTCCGGTGCATCGGAGTTGGCGGTTGAACGAACGCCACTACGGTGCCTTGGCCGGTCTGAATAAATCGGAAACCGCCGCCAAGCACGGCGAGGAACAGGTCAAGATCTGGCGACGCAGTTTTGACATTCCGCCTCCGGCGCTGGAGGCGAATGATGAGCGGCATCCGTCCCGTGATCCGCGTTATGCTGGCCTTGATGCCCGGGTGCTGCCCGGCACCGAAAGCCTGAAAACCACTATCGACCGGGTGCTGCCCTATTGGCATGACGTTCTGGTGCCGACCATTCGCTCCGGCAAACGGGTCGTCATCGCCGCGCATGGCAACAGCCTGCGGGCGCTGATCAAGTATCTGGACGATCTGTCGGATGAAGCGATCATCGCGCTGAACGTTCCGACCGCTGTGCCGCTGGTCTACGAACTCGACGCCAATCTGCGGCCCATCAAAAATTATTACCTCGCCGATCCTGATGAACTTAAGAAACTGATGGACGCCGTCGCTAACCAAGGCAAGGCCAAGTAGCGCCTGACTGAAAGCCCTCAAATAAAGCCGGCGTCCAGCCGGCTTTACTGTGCCCCTGTCCTCTCGCTATTCTCTCTCGCACAAAATTCCTGTCCTAGCCCTGCAATTTCCAAGCGTTTTCGATTGTCCTACGCAAAGATCATCCCGGTTATCTAAAATTTCTATTGATCCTTCACCCCGGTTTTGGAGTCAAGCTTATGAGTGTTGCAACCCGACAGGGTCTGGCGCTGGCGTTGAGCTTTCTGGCAGGCATGTCACTGACAGCGACGCTGGCGGTCCGGGCGGAACAAGACACGCCGCAGAATCCACTGCCGCTGGATGAATTGCGCACGTTCACCGGCGTACTCGACGCGGTGAAGCAGGATTACGTGGAACCTGTCAAAGACAAGGATTTGCTGGAAAACGCCATTCGCGGCATGTTGAGCAACCTGGATCCTCACTCAGCCTATCTGGACGCCGAAGCGTTCCAGGATTTGCAGATCGGCACTTCCGGTGAATTTGGCGGACTGGGCATCGAAGTTGGGCAGGAAAACGGTTTCATCAAGGTGATTGCGCCCATCGACGACACCCCCGCCCAGCGGGCCGGTATTCGCTCCGGGGATCTCATTATCCGGCTGGATGACGCCTCGGTGAAAGGCATGCCACTGTCTGACGCCATCGCCCGGATGCGCGGCAAACCCAATACGTCGGTCACCCTGACGATCCTGCGCGAAGGCGCGAAAAAGCCGCTCAAAATCAAGCTGATCCGGGAAATCATTCAGGTCAGGAGCGTCAAGAACCGCCTGTTAGAGCCAGGCTTTGGCTACCTTCGCATCACCCAGTTTCAGGCCAAGACGGCCCCGAATCTTGAGGAGGCGCTGCAGGATCTCGAAAAGCAGAATCAGGGACCGCTCAAGGGCCTGATTTTGGATCTGCGCAATAATCCAGGCGGAGTACTCAACGGCGCAGTCGACGTGGCCGATGAATTCCTTGAGGAAGGAGTCATCGTACAGACCAAGGGCCGGGGCAACAGTTCCGAACAGACCTTCAAGGCCACTGCCGGTGATCTGCTCAAGAAAGCACCGATGATCGTCATGGTCAACGGCGGTTCGGCCTCAGCCTCGGAAATTGTGGCCGGCGCACTACAGGATCACCAGAGGGCGCTAGTGCTCGGCGAGCGCACTTTCGGCAAAGGCTCGGTGCAAACGATTTTACCGCTCGGCAATGGCACAGCGGTCAAACTGACCACTGCCCGCTACTATACTCCGAGCGGCCGCTCGATCCAGGCTGAGGGTATCAAGCCGGATATTGAACTCAAGTCCCTCAAGGTTGCAACTGATGACGATGCGGACGCCAGCCTAGTCAAGGAATCCGATCTGACCGGCCATTTACGCAATGACGGTGTTAATGGAACTCGTCCCGCCCCTGCTGAAACCGCGCCAACACCCCAAACCTCCCCAGTTCCCGACAACGATCTCGCGCAAAGCGACTATCCGTTGTACGAGGCGCTGAACATGCTCAAGGGTATGACCCTGCTGCAAAGTCGCAGTGAACCGGCATCATCTCCAGCACCGCAACAGGGTAACAAGGGTTAACAACGTACTTGTACCCTGCATTTTCATCACACCGTTCAAGGAGCAACCCCATGGCTCATGTCCTCGTTCCACTCGCCCAGGGCTGTGAAGAGTTGGAAGCGGTCACGATCATCGATCTGCTGCGCCGGGCCAACATCAAGGTCACGGTCGCCGGACTGGAAGAAGGCCCCGTCACTGCTTCACGCGGCGTGGTGCTGCTCCCGGAAACTACGCTGGAAACAGTGCTGGATCAAAACTTTGATCTGGTGGTGCTGCCCGGCGGCCTGGGCGGTATGCAACGACTGGAAGCCGATCAGCGCATTGCGGCGCTGCTGCGGCGAATGACTGAACAGGGCCGCTATGTCGCCGCCATTTGCGCCGCGCCGAAAGTGCTGGTCAGTGCAGGTTTGGTGAAAGACCGCGAGGTTACTGCTTATCCCGGCGTTCTCAATGATCAATCCGGCGTCCGGTTGAGCAGCGCGGCGGTGGTGCGTGATGGAACTTTCATTACTTCACGCGGCCCTGGCACAGCCATGGACTTTGCGCTGACGCTGATCGACCTGTTGTGCGGCCAGGAAACTCGCGATTCCGTGGAAGCTGCATTGCAACGGTCATAACGCCCACTCAACCCTCTCCCGGCCAAGCGCTGAGCAACAGACCGACGCCTATCCCGCCCAGCAGCCAACTCAGCAGCGGCGCATGCCACAGGTCGACACCGTGCTGGGCGTCGAAACCCAGAATGACCGCTGCGCTGACGATCAGCGCCGCTCCGACCGCTGCATGGAAATTACGCCGACTGGCCCGGCGTAAATCCCCTCGCAATTGCTCCAGCTCCTGCCGCTGCAACCGTACCGTCAAATCCCCGGTATGCGCCTGCTTGAGTACGCCATAGATGAGATTTGGCAAATCCGGGGTCTGATCGGCCCAACGCGGAATGTAGTACTTGATGCGGTTAAATACCGCACGGGGACCGACCCGGTCGCGCATCCAGTTTTCCAGAAACGGTTTAGCGGTCTTCCACAAATCCAGCTCGGGATCGAGTTGCCGACCCAATCCTTCAATATTCAGCAGGGTCTTCTGCAACAACACCAACTGCGGTTGCACTTCCATATTAAAGCGGCGGGCGGTCTGGAACAGGGTCAGCAAAAAACCGCCAAAGGAAATATCCTTGAGCGGCCGGTCAAAAATCGGCTCCGATACGGTGCGAATCGCCGATTCAAATTCATCGACCCGGGTTTCCGCCGGCACCCAGCCCGATTCAATGTGCAATTCCGCCACCCGCCGGTAATCACGGTGGAAAAACGCTAGAAAATTCTCCGCTAGATAGTGCTGGTCGGTCGGACTCAGCGTCCCAATAATGCCAAAGTCTACCGCGATATAGCGGGGATCATCGGGATCGTCGGCGTTCACGAAGATATTGCCAGGATGCATATCGGCGTGAAAGAAACTGTCGCGGAACACCTGGGTGAAAAAGACTACTACGCCCCGTTCCGACAGTTTCTGCATGTTCACCCCACGCCGCCGCAATTCAGCGATGTCGCCGACCGGAATGCCATAAATTCGCTCCATGACCAGCACGTTACGGCGGGTTTCCGACCAGAACACTTCGGGGACATATAAAATCGGCGAGTCCTGAAAATTGTGCCGCAACTGGCTGGCGTTAGCCGCCTCGCGCACGAGATCCAGTTCGTCGAAAATGGTCTTCTCGTATTCCCCTACCACTTCCAAGGGCCGCAGTCGTCGTCCTTCTTTCCAATACCGTTGCGCCAGGCTGGCGACGATATACAACAATTCCACGTCGCGGCGGATCACCTTCTCGATAGCTGGACGTAAAACTTTGACCACGACTTCGCGCCCGTTCAACAGTCGGGCAACGTGAACCTGAGCAATGGAAGCGGAAGCCAGCGGCTCAGTGCTAAATTCAGCAAACATTATATCCAACGGTTGGCCATAAGCTTTCTCGATGATGGTCCGCGCCTGCTCGCCGGGGAATGGCGGTACCCGATCCTGCAATTTAGCCAGTTCCAGAGCAATATCATCGGGCATCAAATCACGGCGGGTGGAAAGCATCTGACCGAACTTGACGAAAATCGGTCCTAAATCCTCCAGCGCCAGCCGGATGCGTTCACCGCGCGACAGATGCAATTCCTCGCGCCGCACCCAGTTCCAGGGCAGCAGATGGCGCAGAAAGCCGACCGGTCGAAAGAGATGAGTCGCCAGGACGATTTCATCCAGACCGTGTCGCACCAACACCCGATTGATATGCAGCAACCGCAGGAACTGGGCCGGACCGGGAATGCCGCCAATACGCATGGACGGGAAGCGCCGCTAGACTGAACCGTCGTCGCCGGCTAAGGACCGGCGCAGGCGAACGAGGCGCGCTTCCAAGCGATCAGCGTCCTCACGCAGCACATCCACGGCGTTCAAAAAGGACTCCACAGCGGGCCGCGATGGCAGGACGCACAGTTCCTGTTGCAGATATTCGCCGCCGTCACGCAGCAAGGTTGCTGACGTTTGCTGGCCCCAACTGCGGAACCCGTGCCAGAATTGGCCGAGTTGATGCGCGGCGGCGGCGCCGACAACTTTGGACAGGTGCTCTTCCCAGTCGATGTCCAGCCGGGCCAGAAGGGTCTGAAACCGCCGGCCCGTCGCAGAATCGCCTTCTACGGTAATCTCGACAGCCGGTTGACCCTGCCATTGCTGAATCAGCGCCAGCAGTGTTCCACGAATCCGCACGGTCGGTTCACCTTCGTAGCGATCCACCACCTGGACGCCTTGGGAACTCGGGAACAGATACAGGGTGATGCCCAATCCCTCGGGTTCAATGGCGATCACCGTACCAGCCAATTCCGCCAGTTGCGGCAATACGTCAGGGTCCAACAACAGATAGCGGTTGAGTGCAGTCTCGAAACCAGCGGCAAGGGCGACAGGCATCAGCATCAGAATTTATAGCCGCGATGCACGGCCACAATACCGCCGCTCAGATTAAAATACTGGCAGCGTTCAAAACCGGCTGCTTCCATCATCCGCAACAGCGTCTCCTGGTCAGGATGCATCCGGATAGACTCGGCCAGATAGCGATAGCTGGCGGCGTCGTGGGCCACCAGTTGGCCCAGCACCGGCAGCGCCGCAAACGAATACAGGTCATAAATCGGCTTCAAACCTGGCACGACCGGATGGGAAAATTCCAGAATGATCACTCGTCCGCCGGGCTTGAGGACGCGATGCATGGCTTCCAGCGCCCGTTCCTTGCGCGTCACGTTGCGCAGGCCAAAGCCGATGGTGATGCAATGGAACATATTGTCGAGAAACGGCAGTTGCTCGGCGTCGGCTTGCACATAGTCAACATTGCCGACGATGCCCTCGTCCACCAGTCGCTTGCGTCCTTCAGCCAACATACTGGCGTTGATGTCGGACAGCACGACCCCGCCCTTCGACCCAACCAGCGGCAGCATCCGGCTGGTGAGATCGCCGGTGCCGCCCGCCAAATCCAAAACCTGGTCACCTGGGCAAAGGCCGGTCAGGCTCACTGCGAAGCGCTTCCACAACCGATGAACGCCCAACGACATCAGGTCGTTCATCAGGTCATACTTGCCGGCAACCGAATCAAACACGCCGGCCACTTTGCGCACTTTTTCGCTGGCGACCACTGTCTGGTAGCCAAAATGTGTGGTTTCGGATTTTTCCATGACGTTTCAGTCCAGGCGGTGATGACCTGCTTCGGCTAACCGGCGCAGATAATCCTGCCAGTTCTTTTCCTGATTCACGCCCAGGTCATGCAGGATATTCCAGGAATACAGGCCGGTTGCGTGACCATCATCGAACACCAGCTTAACGGCGTAATGGCCCACCGGCTCGATAGCGGTGATATTGACCCGCTCCTTGCCCGTCACCAGCGTCGCCGTCCCCGGTCCATGGCCGCGCACTTCCGCCGAAGGGGAAAACACCCGCAGATATTCGCAAGGCAACTGATAACGAGCGCCGTCCGCGAAAGCGACTTCCAGAATCCGCGAGGCCTGATGCAGTTTGATTTCAGTAGGATGAATGCTCACGAAAGGGCCTCAAGGTCTCATAGAATATAGCGAGTCAAATCTTCATCCTTGATCAATTCGCCTAGATGGGTGTCCACATAAGCGCCATCTACCACCAGTTTCTCACCGGCACGGTCGGGCGCTTCGAAAGAAACCGTCTCCAGCAACCGCTCCATGACCGTATGCAGACGGCGGGCACCGATGTTTTCGGTCCGTTCGTTGACCTGATAGGCTACCTCGGCGATGCGTCGCACCCCGTCCGCCGTGAAGGCCAGTTTCACTTCCTCGGTATCCAGCAGAGCCACATACTGCTCGGTCAGCGAGGCATCGGGTTCGGTCAGAATCCGCACGAAGTCCTCGGTACTCAAGGCGCTCAACTCTACCCGGATCGGCAACCGGCCCTGCAACTCAGGAATCAGGTCCGACGGCTTGGCCAGATGAAACGCCCCGGAAGCGATGAACAGAATATGGTCGGTGCGCACCATGCCGTATTTGGTGGACACCGTGCAGCCTTCCACCAGTGGCAGCAGATCACGCTGCACCCCCTCGCGGGATACGTCCGGGCCACCATATTCGCCGCGCTTGGCCACCTTGTCGATCTCGTCGATAAACACGATGCCGTTCTGCTCCACCGCCGCCAGCGCCCGCAGTTTGAGTTCCTCTTCATTGATCATCTTGGCCGCTTCTTCCTCCTGCAGGAGTTTAAGGGCGTCCTTGACCTTGAGCTTGCGAGTGCGGGTGCGTCCGTTGCTCAGGTTCTGGAACAGGCTCTGCAACTGGCTGGTCATTTCTTCCATGCCGGGCGGAGCCATGATCTCGACCCCGACCGACCGCACGGAAATTTCAATCTCAATGTCCCGGTCATCGAGATCGCCTTTCAACAAGCGCTCGCGCATCTTCTGGCGGGTGTTGGAATGATCGGGCGGCGCGGGTTCATTGGCGAAGCCGACGCTGCTGCGCGGACGCGGCAACAGCGTGTCCAGCACCCGCTCATAGGCCGCTTCCTCAGCACGGTCTCGCACTTTTTGCATCTCTTCCTCGCGCACCATCTTCACCGCGCCATCCATCAGATCGCGGATAATGGATTCGACATCGCGGCCCACGTAGCCGACCTCGGTGAACTTGGTGGCTTCAACTTTGATGAAGGGCGCATTGGCGAGCTTGGCCAGTCGCCGGGCGATTTCCGTCTTGCCCACCCCGGTCGGGCCGATCATCAGAATATTCTTGGGGGTAATTTCGTTGCGCAGTTCCGGATTCACCCGCATCCGCCGCCAGCGATTGCGCAAGGCAATGGCCACTGCGCGTTTGGCGGCATCCTGGCCGATGATGTGTTTGTCCAGTTCCTGAGCGATTTCTCGGGGAGTCATCTCTGACATGCGAGGCTACCATCCACGGGCAAAGCGAAAACAGGATGCGGGCGCACCGACAACAAACACCGGTTCATGCGCCCGCCAGTTCTTCAAAGGTTAGATTTTCGTTCGTGTAGATGCAGATGCCAGCGGCGATTTTCAAGGCCTGCTCGACAATGGTCCGCGCATCAAGTTGGGTATGCTCCAGCAACGCCTGGGCAGCGGCCTGAGCATAAGCGCCGCCGGAGCCGATGGCCGCCAGATTGCGCTCCGGTTCGACCACGTCGCCGGTACCGGAAATGATCAGCGTGGCCTGGAGATCAGCGACGATCAGCAACGCCTCCAGGCGCCGCAGCAGGCGATCGGTGCGCCAGTCCTTGGCTAGTTCCACTGCAGAGCGGGTTAGATGACCGCCATGCTTTTCCAGCTTGCCCTCGAAGCGTTCGAACAGCGTGAAAGCGTCAGCCGTACCGCCGGCAAAGCCAGCGATGATCTTGTTCTGGTAGAGCCGCCGCACCTTGCGGGCGTTGCCCTTCATCACCGTATTGCCCAGGGTCACCTGTCCATCGCCGCCAATCACCACTCGGCCATCGCGGCGAACGGCCAGCACGGTGGTGCCATGCAATGATTCCATGTTCCTGCCTCGCAGTTTTACGCGGGATTGTACACAATTCACCGCTAACGATCATGGAGATGGGGGCAGTCACCCAATCGTCAAGTGCGCCACCAAAAAAAAGCCCCGGTGACAAGGGGGAATGCAACCGGGGCGAATAGGATATCCGGTTTAACCCGGATAGAGTCCGCTCAGGGAGGGAAGCGGACAGGCGTAAGGGCTTACGCTTATCCTTTGAGATTGGGACGATTCGAAAAAGTTCAATAGCCCGCCGCCCCGCCATACGAAAGATACAAAGATCCCGGCTTGCGAGTTAACCCCAAAAGCCGCTAGATTATGTTGTTTAACTGCGCCGCCCCTCCAGCGCGCCAACTTCCGCTGGCGACAGCACCATATCCACCAGTCAACCGCATTTCCAGGGTTTCAGCCGTCATGAAGAAAGGCATCCATCCCCAATACCGCGAAGTGGTGTTCCAAGACATCTCCACTGACTTTGCGATCCTCACCCGATCCACTATTGCCGCCAAGGAAACCATTCAATGGACCGACGGCAAGGAATATCCACTGATAAAAGTGGAAGTGTCCAGCCAGTCCCACCCCTTCTATACCGGCAAGCAGAAGATCGTCGATACCGCCGGGCGCGTCGATCGCTTCCGCCGCAAGTATGGCCTGGCCTCCTGAGCCGCTGCTATCACGATTCCCCCCATCCCAGGGGGGACTGCTGCAAACCACGCCGCATTTAGTTATCATTACTCACGTTTACCGCCATGTGCACAAACGACTGAATAACTACTGAGTGCCATTGGGGTAACTCATAATCACAACAGCGGAATATCCAGCTTGTTCCTGACCCCTGCCACCACTCACTCCGGAGGTTTATGAATGACAACGATTACCTTTAAGGATGATGCCACCGGCAAAGCCGTACAGATGCCGGTGCTGGAACCGACCCTCGGCCAGTCCGTGGTCGATATCGGCAAACTGGCCAAGGAGTTTGGTTACTTCACCTATGACCCCGGCTTTATGTCGACCGCCAGTTGCCAGAGCACCATTACCTATCTGGACGGCGACAAAGGCGAACTGTTGTATCGCGGCTACCCCATTGAGCAACTGGCCAAACAGTGCAATTTCCTCGAAGTTTGCTACCTGTTGCTATACGGCGATCTGCCCAATCCTGACAAGAAGAAGATTTTCGAAGAAAGCATTATTCGTCACGACCGAATCACCGAGAACCTGCGCCGCTTCTTTCAGGGCTTCAATTACGATGCCCATCCGATGGCCATGATGACGGCGGCGGTCAGCTCACTATCAGCCTTCTATCATGACCGACTCAATATCCGCGATTATGAACATCGCATGGTTACCGCTCGCCGGTTAATCGCCAAGATGCCTACTATCGCCGCCGCCTGCTATAAGCACAGCGTCGGCGATCCATCCATCTATCCTCGCGACGATCTGAGTTATACCGGTAACCTGCTGTACATGATGTTCAGCCGGCCAGGCAAGCGCTACGAAGTCAATCCGATTGCAGAACGGGCGCTGGATGTGCTGTTCACCCTGCACGCCGACCATGAGCAGAACGCTTCTACCTCCACGGTGCGGCTGGCCGGTTCCTCCGGCTGCAATCCCTACGCCGCCATTGCCGCGGGTATCGCCTGTCTATGGGGACCGGCGCACGGCGGAGCCAATGAAGCAGTGCTGCGGATGCTGGACCAGATCGGCGATATCAAAAATGTTGACGGTTTCATGGCCAAGGTCAAGGATAAGAACTCTGGCGTTCGGCTGATGGGCTTCGGCCACCGGGTGTACAAGAATTTTGACCCGCGCGCTATGATCATTAAGGACATCTGCCATCAGGTGCTGGACAGCTTCGGCCACGACCCACGTCTGGAACTGGCGATGCGCCTGGAAGAGATTGCCCTGAGCGATCCCTACTTCATCGAGCGCAAGCTATATCCCAATGTGGATTTCTACTCCGGCATCATCTACAGCGCGTTAAGGATTCCTGTAGAAATGTTTACGGTCATGTTCGCCATCGCCCGCACCGCCGGCTGGATCAGCCACTGGATGGAGATGGTCAGCGAGCCGGATATGAAGATCGGCCGCCCCCGCCAGCTTTATGTCGGCACTACCAAGCGCGACGTAGTTCCGCTGGTGCAACGCGCATAACCTCCCGACCCTCCCCCAGAAGAGGGGAGGGTCCTTGATCTCTCAACCGCCGCGTTTTGAGTTCTTTTGCTTGGGAGAAGTAGCGGGTTCGGCGCGCGCCACCTTGGTTACCGGGCGTTTAGCATCGATCTTGACCGCCACTGCCGACGCCGGTTTGCTGTTTTTAGCCACTGCCGACGCCGGTTTGCTGTTTTTAGCAGTCACGTTGACAGCCGACGGTTTTTTAGCCGCAAGGGTCGGTTTGGGTTTGGCGACTGGCTTGGCCACTGCGACCCGGGTTGTCCGACGAGTCTCCGATTGAACCGATACCACCCGCGCTCCGTGGCTTTTCCCCAACACTGACCGAACCGTTGCGACCTGCACTGCAGCAGGCGGCGCTGGCGCACGCCGGACCATAACCGGTTCCAGTTCCGATTCCGATTCCGATTCCGGTCTCACCGATGGCGGCAGCGCACGCCGGACCATCACCGGTTCTAGCTCCGATCTCACCGGTGGCGGCGGCGCCAAGCCATATCGGGCAAAGCCATAATCCAGCAGATTGCGGGCGTCCTCCCACAACGTGCCGCTGTTAGGGCTATTAAGGATAGCCACGATCAAGCGGACGCCACCACGATCCACCTCACCGACAAAGCAACGCCGGGCTTTAAGGGTAAAACCGGTTTTGCCGCCACGCGCGCCCTCGTAGGAGGCCAGTAAGCGGTTGTGGCTCACCACCGGGATCATTCGCCAGTCGCCATACAAGCCTTGCCCCGACTCAACTCGTAGAGCCGCGCTGCGGGTGCGGATAATCTCGGCAAACAATGGATGATTCATTGCTTGGCGAAAAATGAGCGCCAGATCATAGGCGGTGGAGTAGTGATCATCATTCGGCAAACCGTGCGGATTCATGAAATGACTGTCACGAGCACCGATTTGCCAAGCACGGGCGTTCATCAATTCGGCAAACCCCGGCACCGAGCCACCCGCTGCTTCGGCCAGCGTCTCCGCCGCATCATTGCCTGACTTGAGCATCAACCCGTAAAGCAAATCCTGAGCCAGCGCCGCTTCGCCAGCGCGCAAGCCGATTCGGCTTGGTGGAGCGCTAGCCGCCTGCGGGCTAACCGACACCCGGGCGTTCAAATCGAGACGCTCCAGCGCCACCAACGCAGTCAGCACCTTGGTGGTGCTGGCCGGTGGTAAACGCAGGCGAGGCTCCTTAGCGAACAGAATTTCGCCCGTCGTCGGATTCATCAGCACTGCCGCCCGGGCCGCGATTGCCGGCGCAGCAAAGACGCTTCCTCCTTCCTGCGCTAACACCGCGCCAGTCGCCATCCACAGCGCCATGCCTGCTAACCAGAACGGCAACCGCTCCAGGCGTAATCTGTTCAACAATAGTGGTAAGGACACGCGATTCACCTCGTCGCCATCTTCAAATTTGGGTCGGGCTGCCCAACAAATTCAGCGGTCGCAACCCCATCGCCACGTTCGCTCAAGGGAACATAGTACTTCTATTGTGGTCAAATTTCTGTTATTCGGCTAGAGGTAAGGCTAAGTCGCGCCGAATAAACAGCAGATCCCGGATGACGTGGCCCAAGCGCTGGCCGCGTTGCTCAAATTTGGTCAAGGGTCGCCAGGTTGGACGCGGCGCGAATCCCCCCCCAGCCGCCGTATTCGCCAGTTCAGGAGTCGTATTGAACAGGCTCAGCATTGCGCAGGCGTAATCTTCGCAATCTGTCGCAACATGTAATTGCCCATACGGTTTAATCTTGCGCACCAGCAAAGCAATCCGCTTTGCTTGAATCAGTCGGCGTTTATGATGGCGTACCTTGGGCCAGGGATCGGGAAAGAAAATCTGCATTCGATCCAGGCATTCATCCGGCAATTGCCGCTCCAGAGCCTCCACCGCATCCGCGCATAAAATCCGCAGATTGGTCAGTTGCAATTCCATCGCCCGCAGCAGCAGGTGGCCGATGCCCGGACGATGCACCTCAATGCCCAAATAATCCCACTCGGGATGCGCCGCCGCCATGACCGCTAGCGACTCACCATTGCCGAATCCGATTTCCAAAACCAGTGGCGCACAACGCCCAAACAAGATTTTTGGTTCCAATAACACCGCACCGGCTTCCACGCCAAACGGCTCCCAACATTCCATCAAAGCCCGCTGCTGAGCGCCAGTCATTCGGCCTTCACGCCGAACAAAACTGTGAATCCGCCGTAACGCGCTGGCATTCAAATAATCAGGAATCGCCCGATTTTGCAAAGAGCTGTTTAAAGTATCAACCAAACGCATTTAAACTCCCGATCGAAAAGGTCATCGAAAAAATCCAGCTATTCGCTGATTTCGCTTGAACCGCATCAAAATGATTGCAGAAATAAAAACAAATGCTCTACAATTATTCTGTGGTCCCAATACCACTTTTTCCAAAACCCACCATTAACGACGGTATGCAAAAAACCATGAGTGAGACCATCAGCGACATCCTTGACTCTTCCTCCATCGAGCAACTGAATAGTTTGATCAAGAAAGCCCAGGAAGAAATCGAACGCAAAAAGGTCGATGAAATCCAGGTCACTCGCCATCTGTGGCTCGAGCAGGCGACTACCCTTGGCATGTCGCCAGAAGAAATTCTGAAATACTCCGGTCGCCGGAAGGGCAAGCCGAAATATCGCAATCCGAACAACCCTGAACAAACCTGGACTGGCCGTGGTAAAAAGCCGAACTGGCTGAAGGACGCACCAGATCCTGAGGCTTATCGCATTCCTGAGTAATCCCGACCGCCATGCCCCAAGCTGTTCGGAGATCATACCAAACTTGCAAGGGGCCGGCTTTAGCGTTAGGATTCGTACTACGCCTGTTTGTTGTTGTCCGAGGGCGCGAGATTAGTGGCGGGTGTAGTTCAATGGTAGAACTTCAGCTTCCCAAGCTGATAGCGTGGGTTCGATTCCCATCACCCGCTCCATAATGTCAGGGGTTACGCGGTCGCGTAGCCCCTTTTTGTTGAATACGCTTTCGAACATCCCGGCCCGCCTAAAGCTGTTCTGTTCGGCGACTGAAAACCTCCGACCCTGCCTTAAGAGAACACATCCATGATTCCTGTTGCCATCACTGGCGCTGCCGGTCGTATGGGTCGTCACCTGTTCGATGCCTGTCAACAGACTGATGAAGTCCGCTGCACCGTCGCTTCAGAACATCCCGACAGTTCATTGATCGGTGCCGATGCGGGTGAACTCGCGGGCATCGGTCGCCTGAATGTTCCGATAATTGCCGATTTAACTCCGCTCATCAACCGCTTTGACGTACTCATCGACTTTACTCGACCCGCAGCAACATTGGCCCATTTGACCCTTTGCCAGGCGGTGGGTAAGGCCATGGTAATTGGCACTACGGGCTTCTCTATTGAACAAAAAACGGCGATTGCTGAAGCCGCCGAATCGATTCCCATCGTTTTCGCGCCGAATATGAGCGTCGGGGTTAATCTCTGCTTCAAACTGCTGGAAATGGCGGCGCAGGTCTTAAGCGATGATGTGGACATTGAGATTATCGAAGCCCACCATCGCCACAAGGTTGACGCGCCCTCCGGCACGGCGTTGGCGATGGGACAGATCGTCGCCCGGACGCTGGGACGGGATTTGGAACAATGCGCGGTTTACGGCCGGCAGGGGGTGACCGGTGAGCGCGATCATTCCACCATTGGTTTCGCCACCGTCCGCGCCGGCGATATTGTCGGCGAACACACAGTCTTGTTCGCTGATGTCGGCGAACGCATTGAAATCATCCATCGTGCCTCTAGCCGGATGACCTTCGCCAAGGGTGCCGTGCGCGCTGCCGCCTGGCTGGCTGGACGCCGCCCCGGTCTTTATGACATGCAGGATGTGCTGGGCCTGCGCTGATACGGCTAGAGCCATGCGGCGGGATTTGGTAGACTTCGCGCTAATTCCGCATTTTATTGCACCGCAAGGAGCGGTCCCCCGCTCCTTTTTCATGCGTGTCCGTTTTTGGAGGCCCTCTTGAGGAAACCCGCGCTTCTGGCCCTGGAAGACGGCAGTCTGTTCCGGGGCGAGTCCATCGGCGCCGATGGCCATGCCCAGGGCGAAGTCGTTTTCAATACCGCGATCACCGGCTACCAGGAAATTTTGACTGATCCTTCCTATTGCCAGCAGATCATCACCCTGACTTATCCGCATATTGGCAACGTTGGCACCAACCGGGGCGATGAAGAAGCCACCCGTATCCACGCCAGCGGCCTGGTGGTGCGTGACTGCCCCCGGCTGGCCAGCAACTGGCGTAGCCAGCAACTGCTGGACGGCTATCTGCGCGAACGCAATATCGTCGCGCTGGCCGGCATCGACACCCGCCGGCTGACCCGCCTGTTGCGAGAAAAAGGCGCGCAGAACGGCTGTATCATGGCGGGTGATTTGGACACCGAACAGGCGCTGCGGCTGGCCCGCGCCTTTCCGGGTCTCAAGGGCATGGATTTGGCGCAGGTCGTGACTACCGCCACCCCTTATTCATGGAATGAGGGCCGCTGGCAATTAGCCAGCAATGATTTTCCCACGGTCAGCGACACTCGCTACCATGTCGTCGCCTACGACTACGGCGTCAAGCGCAACATTCTGCGGATGTTGGCTGACCGGGGCTGCCAGTTGACTGTTGTTCCCGCACAGACGCCTGCCAGTGAAGTCATGAAACTGCATCCGAACGGCGTGTTCCTGTCCAACGGCCCCGGCGATCCTGAACCCTGCGATTACGCTATTACCGCCATCCGTAAGTTGCTGGACGCTGGCCTCCCGCTGTTTGGCATTTGCCTCGGTCATCAACTGCTCGGTCTCGCCAGCGGCGCGCAGACCGTCAAAATGAAATTTGGCCATCACGGCGGCAACCATCCAATTCTCGATCTCGACAGTGGCCGGGTGATGATCAGCAGCCAGAATCACGGCTTTGCGGTCGACGAAGCGACCTTGCCCGCTACGCTGCGCGCCACTCATCGCTCGCTGTTCGACGGATCGCTGCAAGGCATTGCCCGCACCGATCGCCCGGCGTTCAGCTTCCAGGGCCATCCTGAAGCCAGCCCTGGCCCGCATGATGTGGCGCCGTTGTTCGATCGCTTCGTCGGCCTGATGGCGGCATCCCACTGACACTCACCACGACCGAGCCATGCCCAAGCGCACTGATTTACAAAGCATCCTGATCATCGGCGCCGGTCCTATTGTGATCGGCCAAGCCTGCGAATTCGACTATTCCGGCGCGCAAGCCTGCAAAGCCCTGCGGGAAGAGGGCTACCGGGTGATCCTGGTCAACTCCAACCCTGCCACGATCATGACCGATCCCAACATGGCCGACGCCGTGTATATCGAGCCGATTCATTGGCGGACCGTGGCCCAGGTGATCGCCCGTGAACGTCCTGATGCTCTATTGCCCACCATGGGCGGCCAGACGGCGCTGAACTGTGCGCTGGACTTGGTTCGCCACGGGGTGTTGGAACAGTACGCGGTGGAAATGATTGGCGCTTCGCCCGACGCGATTGACATGGCCGAGGATCGCGACCGCTTCCGCAAAGCCATGCATGACATCGGTCTGGCCACCCCGCGCTCCGTGATCGCCCATACGTTGGAGGAAGCGCTGGCCCAGCATCACGAGATCGGTTTCCCGACGATTATCCGCCCCTCTTTCACCCTGGGCGGCAGCGGCGGCGGCATCGCGTATAACCGCCAGGAACTGGTCGAGATTCTTGAACGGGGTCTGGATCTGTCCCCGGTCAGCGAAGTGCTGATTGAGGAATCAGTGCTGGGCTGGAAGGAATTCGAGATGGAAGTGGTGCGGGATCGCGCCGACAACTGCATCATTGTCTGTTCCATTGAAAATTTCGACCCGATGGGCGTGCATACCGGCGACTCCATCACCGTCGCACCGGCCCAGACGCTCACCGATAAGGAATATCAGATCATGCGCGACGCCTCGCTGGCGGTGTTGCGCAAGATCGGCGTCGATACCGGCGGCTCTAATGTGCAATTCGCCATCAACCCGAATAACGGGCAGATGGTGATTATTGAAATGAATCCCCGCGTCTCTCGCTCATCGGCGCTGGCCTCCAAGGCAACCGGCTTTCCCATCGCCAAGGTCGCGGCCAAACTGGCGGTCGGTTACACCCTGGATGAGTTGAAAAATGAGATCACCGGTGGACGCACCCCGGCCTCGTTCGAGCCGAGCATCGACTATGTCGTCACCAAGGTGCCGCGCTTCAATTTCGAAAAATTCCCCCAGGCTGATCCCCGATTGACCACCCAGATGAAATCGGTCGGCGAAGTTATGGCGATTGGCCGCACCTTCCAGGAATCAGTGCAGAAGGCGCTGCGCGGGCTGGAAATCGGCGTGGACGGTTTCAACGAAGTGCTCGACCGCCACCATACCGATCCGCACACTATTCTCAAGCAGGAACTGGGCGTTCCCGGCCCCCGGCGATTGTGGTACGTCGCCGAAGCCTTCCGACTGGGCTATTCGGTCGAGGCGCTGTATGAACTGACCTGGATCGATCCCTGGTTCCTGGCGCAGATTGAGGAACTGGTGCAGATCGCCGGCGAAATCCGGGCTATTGGTCTGGCGGCGCTGCATGACCGGGAACGGCTGTATTTTCTCAAGCGCAAGGGCTTTGCCGACAGCCGACTGGCGACGCTGACCGGATCAGATGAAACCACGGTCCGCCGCCTGCGCGAGCAGTTGAACATCCATCCGGTCTACAAGCGGGTGGATTCTTGCGCGGCTGAGTTCGCTACCAGCACTGCCTATCTCTATTCCACCTACGAGGAGGAATGCGAGGCGGAACCAACCGACCGCGCCAAAATCATGGTGCTGGGCGGTGGCCCCAACCGCATCGGCCAGGGCATTGAATTCGACTACTGCTGCGTTCACGCTGCGCTCGCCCTGCGCGAAGATGGTTACGAAACTATCATGGTGAATTGCAACCCGGAAACCGTTTCCACTGATTTCGACACCTCCGACCGGCTGTATTTCGAGCCGCTGACGCTGGAGGATGTGCTGGAAATCGTGCGCAAGGAGCAGCCTAAAGGCGTCATCGTCCAGTACGGCGGGCAGACTCCGTTGAAGCTGGCCAAGCCGCTCGAAGCCAATGGTGTGCCGATTATCGGCACCAGTCCCGACGCGATCGACCGCGCTGAAGACCGTGAGCGCTTTCAGCAGATGATTCACCAACTAGGCTTGCTGCAACCGCCCAACCGCACCGCCCGCGAACCGGAAGACGCAGTGCGGCTGGCCCGGGAGATTGGTTATCCCTTGGTGGTGCGGCCTTCCTATGTCCTCGGTGGCCGGGCTATGGAAATCGTCCATGAAGAGCAGGATTTACGCCGCTATATGGCGGAAGCCGTGCAGGTTTCCAACGAGTCGCCCGTGCTGCTGGATCGCTTCCTGAACGATGCGGTTGAAGTGGACGTCGACGCCATCAGCGATGGGCGCGCAGTCATCATCGGCGGCATCATGGAGCATATTGAAGAAGCCGGTGTACATTCCGGCGATTCCGCCTGTTCACTGCCGCCCTTCTCCCTCAGTCCCGCCGTGCAGGACCGGATGCGCCAACAGGTCCGGGCCATGGCGCTGGAGCTGGGAGTGATTGGCCTGATGAACACTCAGTTCGCCATTCAGGGCGACGCCATCTATGTGCTGGAGGTCAATCCCCGTGCTTCCCGCACCGTCCCCTATGTTTCCAAAGCGACCGGCCGGGCGCTGGCCAAGATCGCCGCCCGCTGCATGGTTGGGCGCACGCTGGCGGAACAGAAAATCGCCGGCGAAGTGATTCCCACCTATTATTCCGTCAAGGAAGCAGTGTTTCCTTTCGTCAAGTTCCCTGGGGTCGATCCCCTGCTGGGGCCAGAGATGAAATCGACCGGCGAAGTGATGGGCGTCGGGCGCACCTTCGGCGAAGCCTTCGCCAAGGCGCAACTCGGCGCCGGCGATCAATTGCCGCGCGGTGGCCGGGCGTTCATCAGTGTCCGCGACGTGGATAAAACGAAAGCCGTTGAAATCGCTCGCGATCTGGACCGACTGGGTTTCACGCTGATCGCGACCAAAGGCACCGCGACGGCGCTGCGTGAGCACGGCCTGACCTGTGAAACGGTCCATAAAGTTGGTGAGGGTCGACCACACGTCGTCGACTTGATCAAGAACGACCAGATTCACCTGATCGTCAATACGACGGAAGGCAAGCAAGCCATTGCCGATTCCTTCTCCATCCGTCGCGAGGCGTTGATGCACAAGATCAGCTATACCACCACCCTGGCCGCCGCGCGGGCCACCTGCCAGGCTTTACGTGAACTCGATAACGGCAGTGTGAACTGTCTCCAGGATCTGCACCGGGAATTGCTCACATGATCAAAAAGGTACCAATGACCACGGCTGGCGCGGCTCAACTTCGCGCCGAACTGCAAGAACTGAAAAGTGTGGCTCGACCGCGCATTATCGCCGCCATCGCCGAGGCGCGCGCCCATGGCGATTTGAAAGAAAACGCCGAATATCATGCAGCTCGGGAGCAGCAGAGTTTTGCCGAGGGTCGCATCGCTGAGATTGAATCGAAACTGGCCGGCGCCCAGATCATTGATGTGACCACCCTGCCCGCCTCGGACCGGGTGGTGTTCGGTTCCACGTTGCGTTTGATCGAGGAAGAGAGCGAAGAAGAAAAGTGCTATCAGATCGTTGGCGAAGACGAAGCGGATATCAAGGCCGGCAAAATTTCCTTCGTCTCGCCGATTGCCCGGGCCTTGATCGGCAAGTTCATCGGCGATTCGGTCGATGTACATACGCCGGGCGGCATCAAAACCTATGAAATCGTGGATGTACAATACATCTAACCCGGAGTAACCGTGATGCCCTTGAACTTCCCGCTTTCCCGACGCTGCCTGCTGAGCCTATTGATCAGCAGCTTGTGGTGGTTCCCGGTTCAAGCGGCCGAGTTAGCCGACACCGTGGACAAGGTCAAGGCCAGCATCGTGGCGGTAGGTACAATCCAACCGGCCCGGCGACCGCCAGCCAAGTTTCAAGCCACCGGCTTCGTGGTGGGTCAGGGTCGGCAAGTGATCACCAACGCCCACGCACTGCCCGACTTTCTCGACACGCCCAACAAGGAAATCCTCACGGTATTTATCGGTCAAGGCCAGCAGTTCGAATCGCGCCCGGCGAAGAAGGTTGCGACTGATATCATCCACGATCTGGCGCTGCTGGAATTTGATGGCGCCCCGTTACCCGCGCTACGACTCGGAGAATCGCGGCGGGTGCGTGAAGGACAAGCCGTCACTTTCACCGGCTTTCCTCTGGGCGTTGTACTGGGGCTGTTTCCCGTCACCCATACCGGGATCATTTCCGCCATCAGTCCGGTCGCTATCCCCGTTCCGGCAGCGGGGCAGTTGGATGCTACGACCATCCGGCGGTTAAAGAACGAGCCTTACGAGGTGCTGCAACTGGACGCTACGGCTTATCCCGGTAATAGCGGTAGCCCATTGTATGAACCCGACACTGGCCGGGTAATTGGCGTGATCAACAAGGTATTTGTTCAGGAGAGCAAGGAAGCCATTCTGGAAAAACCGAGCGGTATTACCTACGCGATTCCTGTCCGCTATATCCAAGCGCTCCTGGAACGTGCGGCCTCATCGAAAAATTGAGAAATCGCACTAAGCTTGCCAAGGCCGGCTTTGATGCCTATAATCCGCGTTCCCTTCTAAAGGGCGATTAGCTCAGCGGGAGAGCACTGCCTTCACACGGCAGGGGTCGCTGGTTCGATCCCAGCATCGCCCACCATCATTTTCAAGCAGTTACTGCATTCTCCCCACGGATTCATTTCTCCATTGTCGCCCGGGCATTGTGCAACGCAAGGTGAGCGTAGTGTTGGGCGATGACGATACCGACATGGCGCAGCAACTGCGAAGCATCTAACAGCGAAACGCCCGTCTGCACCAGCCACGCCACAAGTCATGAATAGACTTGTTCCAAAGTTATTTTATTGATTATTTTCAATTAATTATGAATTTCCATAAAAATTATTTATTATTATCAATGGGTTGCTCTTAATGTTTTCAGTCAGCCACACTTTCAATTTTTGCTATTAAGTTCCTGAATCACCTTAAGAAAATATGGCTGATCAGGTTACTTTTAATGATTGCTGGCCTGTTCAATCTAAAAATAAAAAATTACTATTTGCTGAATTGGCGGAGAGGAAGGGATTCGAACCCTTGTGGGGCGGTTAAGCCCCCATCCGATTTCGAGTCGGCGCCGTTATGACCGCTTCGGTACCTCTCCGGGAGGAATTGCTTGGAGCGGACGGGAAAGAGCTTTATATTTTACCGCAATCAAAACATTTTGCCAGTCCTTGACCGCTCCCAGGGGGCCAGGACGAAAACCTTGCCGCTGACCACCGCCATGAAACAGGCACGCCATACTGTCCATTCCCTTCCCGACAACCCGCCTACTCCGGACTCCGATCAGGATTCTGCAACGACCCGTTCCGGTTTTCTCAACTGGCTTGCTTACTTTACGGTTTATTTGGGTACGGTAGCCGTCGTTTGTGCAATCGGTTTTTACTTTCTGTGGCAACTGCCGATTCCCCAGGAATGGTCGCAACTGTTTAGAAGTGCGGGTAATTCCTCCTCCAAGCACTTAACAGCAACCACCACCTCACCCGGCGCACCGACCAAACTTCCGGTCAGCCCGGTTCAACCGTTAGCCAACCCCCCAGCCACCCAGTCGGAAATAGCCGCCGCCACCCCGCCGCCGACCGCCGCCCCGGAGACCGACAGCGATCCGAACGCCCCGCCACTGGTTGTTGAACCACCCGCCGCCGATAGCCCACCGGCTGTGAAAGTGGAAGAAACGCCGCCTCAAACGCCGCCCGAAGCGCTGCCCACCCCGCAGGCTGAAATTGAGCAACGACTCGCAGAAGCCCAACAGCAAATGGACAGCCGCCGAATCACTGCCCCTGCCAGCGGCAATGCTCTCCGCAGCTACCAACGCATCCTGGAACTGGATCCCGGCAACGCCGCCGCTCGCGCTGGCATCGACCGGATCGCCGCCTACTATCGGGATATCGCTGAAGAAAGCCTGCGCCTGGGCCGCCCGGACGAAAGCCAGGCTTATATTGGCCGAGGTTTACGCGCAACGCCCCAGAACCAGGATTTGCTGAACCTGCGCCGGCAGGCCCGTCTGCTTCAGCAACAACGGGAACAGGCGCAACTGGAAGAAACGCGCCGCCAGCAGGCCGAGCGGGAGTTAGCTGAACAGCAATACCAGGAACAGCTCCGCCAGCAACCTCCACAGGAACAACAACCCTGGTGGCAACAGCCGCCGAACTCTGACAACAGCAGCGGCTTCAACCAGCGTTGATCGGCGTCGGTGGAGAACGTCGGATGCGGAAAAATTCCCGCAATAACGTTCCACATTCCTCTGCCAATATCCCGCCGGTCACTTCGGCCCGGTGGTTAAGGACGGGCGAGCGCAGTAGATCGAATGCCGTACCCGCTGCGCCAGCGCGAGGATCGGCGGCGCCATACACCACCCGCGCCACCCGAGCGTGCACCATCGCGCCGGCGCACATCGGACACGGCTCCAAAGTCACATACAACGTACTGTCCACCAAGCGGTAATTGCCGATCCGCGCCGCTGCCGCCCGCAAGGCCACGATTTCCGCATGAGCGGTTGGATCGCTGGCGCCAATCGGCTGATTCCAGCCCTCGCCGAGGACTTCGCCACCCTGCACCACCACCGCCCCGACCGGCACTTCGCCGACCGCTGCGGCCCGTTGCGCTAACGCCAGCGCTCGGCGCATCCAGTCGCGATCCTGTGCGTCGTTCGGCTCCCCGGCGTCCATCGGGCTTATTCCCATTCAATGGTCGCTGGCGGCTTGCCGGACACATCGTAGACGACGCGGGAAATGCCGCGCACTTCGTTAATAATGCGGCGCGACACCCGATCCAGGAATTCATAAGGCAGATGCGCCCAGCGGGCAGTCATAAAATCCACGGTCTCCACCGCCCGCAGGGCCGCCACATAGTCGTAGCGCCGCCCGTCGCCCATAACGCCGACCGATTTGACCGGCAGGAATACGGCGAACGCCTGACTGACCTGGTCATACAGCGCATCCCGCCGCAATTCCTCGATAAAAATATGATCAACGCGGCGCAACAAGTCCGCGTATTCTTTTTTCACCTCGCCGAGAATCCGCACGCCCAAGCCAGGACCGGGGAACGGATGACGGTAGACCATCTCGAAAGGCAGGCCCAGTTCCACACCCAGCCGGCGCACCTCGTCCTTGAACAGTTCTCGCAACGGTTCGACCAGCTTCAGCCGCATCGCCGCCGGCAGACCGCCAACATTGTGGTGGGACTTGATCACATGAGCCTTACCCGTTTTCGCGCCTGCCGACTCGATGACGTCGGGGTAAATCGTGCCCTGAGCCAGCCATTTGACGTTGCGCAGTTTCTGGGCTTCTTCTTCGAAGATCGCTACGAACAGCCCGCCGATGATCTTGCGCTTTTGCTCGGGATCGACGACGCCGGCCAGGGCGTGCAGAAACCGTTCCTCAGCATCGACCCGGATCACCCGCACGCCCAGATGCTGACCGAAGGTGGTCATCACCTGATCACCTTCATGCAGGCGCAGCAAGCCGGTATCGACGAACACGCAGGTCAGTTGCGCACCAATCGCCCGGTGCAGCAAGGCTGCTACGACTGAGGAATCCACGCCGCCGGACAGGCCCAGCAGCACCTCATCATCGCCGACCTGGGAGCGGACGGCGGCAATGCTGTCTTCGATGATATTGCCGGTAGTCCACAAGGGTTCACAGCCGCAAATGTCCAGCATGAACCGGCGCAGGATGCGCTCACCCTGGCGGGTGTGCGTCACTTCAGGATGGAATTGCACCCCGTACCAGCGTTTTTCTTCATTGGCCATGCCGGCGATGGGACAGGTTTCGGTGCTGGCGATGCGGATGAAGCCGGGCGGCAGCGCCGTCACCCGGTCACCGTGGCTCATCCACACATCGAGCAGGCCGTAGCCTTCCGGGCTGGCGTGATCCTCAATGTCGCGCAGTAAGGTCGAGTGACCATGGGCGCGCACCTGGGCGTAACCAAATTCCTGGTGGTCGGAAGATTCCACCTGGCCGCCGAGCTGCATCGCCAACGTCTGCATGCCGTAGCAGATACCGAGCAACGGTACGTTCAGCTCGAACATGACCTGCGGCAGACGCGGTCCGTTGGCCACCGTGGTGGATTCCGGGCTGCCGGACAGAATGACCCCCTGTGGATGAAAGGCGCGCAGGTTGTTCGAATCAGCGTCCCAGGGATGAATCTCGCAGTAGACGCCGATTTCCCGCACCCGGCGGGCAATCAATTGCGTGTATTGGGAGCCGAAATCCAGAATGAGAATGCGATCAAGATGAATGTTGCGGGCGGTCATAGCCAGTATCCTTCAATCCACCCGATAATTGGGCGCTTCCTTGGTGATGGTCACGTCGTGGACATGACTTTCGCGCATCCCGGCGCTGGTTACCCGGGTAAAGGCGGGTTTAATCCGCATTTCAGAAATGTCCTGGCAGCCGACGTAGCCCATGCTGGAGCGCAGCCCGCCCATGAGCTGATTGATAATCGCCAGCACGCTGCCCTTGTAAGGCACCCGGCCCTCGATGCCTTCCGGCACCAACTTCTCTACAGCGCTGCCTTCCTGGAAATAGCGGTCACTGGAGCCATGCTGCTGGGTCATTGCCCCCAGGGAACCCATGCCGCGATAGGATTTATAGGAACGGCCCTGATAAAGCTCCACCTCACCGGGCGCTTCCTCGGTGCCGGCAAACAGGCTGCCGATCATCACGGAATGAGCGCCAGCGACCACAGCCTTGGCCAGATCGCCGGAATAGCGAACCCCACCGTCGGCAATAACCGGCGCGTCGCAATCGCGCAACGCCTCAGCGACGTTGGCGACCGCGCTGATCTGCGGGACGCCGACCCCGGCGATGATGCGGGTGGTGCAGATCGACCCTGGCCCAATCCCGACCTTGACCGCATCGGCGCCGGCTTCCACCAGATCGCGGGCGGCGGCGGCGGTGGCGATGTTGCCGCCGATGACCTGCACTTCGGGATAATGCGCTTTGACCCAGCGCACCCGGTTGAGGACGTTGAGGGAATGGCCGTGCGCCGTGTCTACGACAATAACATCCACCCCGGCGCCCACCAGCGCTGCGACTCGTTCTTCCGTGTCGCCCCCGGTGCCGACCGCCGCACCTACCCGTAACCGGCCCCACCCATCTTTGCACGCCAACGGGAAATCGCTGGATTTTTGAATATCCTTAACGGTAATCATGCCACGCAACTGAAAGCGGTCGTTGACTACCAGCACTTTCTCAATGCGATGCCGATGCAGCAGAGTGACGACTTCTTCACGGCTGGCGCCTTCCCGCACGGTCACCAGACGCTCTTTGGGTGTCATGATCGCGCTGACCGGGGCGTCCATCTTGTGTTCGAAGCGCAGGTCGCGACTGGTGACAATGCCGACCAGATCCTCGCCATCCACTACGGGTACTCCGGAAATATGATGAGCGCGGGTCAGAGCCAGCACGTCACGAATGCTGGCGCTGGGGTGGGTGACAATCGGATCGCTGATCACGCCGCTTTCGTACTTTTTGACCCGGCGCACTTGCTGGGCCTGCTTTTCAACCGGCATATTCTTGTGGACAATGCCAATGCCGCCCTCCTGTGCCAAGGCAATCGCCAGTCGGGACTCGGTCACCGTGTCCATGGCCGCTGACACCAGCGGAATGTTCAAGGTGATGGCGCGAGTCAACCGGGTCTTGAGGCTGACGTCCTTGGGCAGCACCTCAGAATAAGCGGGCAGCAGCAGGACATCATCAAAGGTCAGGGCTTCTTGAACAATACGCATGGGCAGGGCCTCAAGACTTGGATCATGAATTAAGCTGACTATTATAAACTGGTTTCTGCCAGACCAACGTACAGGATATTCACCTTGACTCATTCCGAACGGCGCGAATTTCACCGCATCCGCTATCCGATCCCGGAACGTCCTTCGCTCTTTTTCCAGGAAAGTCCATCAGGAAATTCCCTTTAATCTCCTGCTGGCCGAGCAACAGTACCTGCACAAACATTCCCTGATGTGGCCATAGCCAACCTGACTCAAACCTGACTCAAACCTGACCCTGCAACCATTCCTGCCAAGCATTGCCGGCGGCGATTCATTAGAATGGGGCATGATTTATCCCCACACCGGACGCCGCCGTTATGAAACTGGACCTGATCAGCCGTTATCCCGAAGCCACACCTAAACCGACGCCGCTATTATTCGTACACGGTTCATTCTCGGATGCCCGCCTCTGGGATGTGAATTTCCTGCCCTATTTCGCCCATCAGGGCTATGAAGCCCATGCCGTCAGCCTGCGCGGCCACGGACTGAGCGAGGGTCATCACCGGTTGCACAGTTGGCGGCTGGCGGACTATGTGGCCGATGTCGCTAAAGCGGTCGAGACTATGCCTGGTCCGCCGCTGCTCATCGGTCATTCCATGGGTGGGATGGTGATCCAGAAGTATTTGGAGGATCACGCCGGGATCGCCGGTATAGTCTTGATGGCTTCAGTGCCGCCACAGGGTCTGTTACCTACCAATCTGCACATGGCGATGCGGCATCCGATTCTCTTCCAGCAAATGGCGATGTTCGCCATGCTCGGCCCCAGCTATGGCTCGGTGGAGATGATGCAGCGACTGCTGTTCTCCAAGGATACGCCACGGGCGAAACTGGAAGAATATTTCAATCTGGTGCAGGCAGAATCGCAGATGGTGGCGATGGATATGATGTGGTTCAATCCGCTGCGGCTGAAACCAGGACAGTTGTGGCTGCCCTTGTTGGTGATGGGGGCGCAAAACGATGCATTCGTTTCGCCAGCGATGGTGCAGGAAACGGCCCGCTTCTACCGCACCGACGCTCATATCGTTCCGAACATGGCGCACGCCATGATGCTGGAAATGAACTGGCGCGAGGCCGCTGACCAGATGCTTGGCTGGTTGGAAAAGACTGTCAGCCACCGGGCTGCGGCAGCGGCCTGAAATCCCCCTCTCCCGTGGTTGGGAGAGGGGAAACATTCTCCTAGCGCAACATCCGCCGCAGGATTTTGCCGACATTGGTCTTGGGCAGCTCGTCGCGAAATTCGACATGACGCGGCACTTTATAGCTGGTCAGATGCTCGCGGCAGTGGGCAATCAGCGCCTCACCGGTGAGCGCCGGATCTTTTTTGACCACTACAATCTTGACTGCCTCGCCCGACTTCTCGTCCGGCACTCCCACTGCCGCCGCCTCCAGCACGCCGGGGTGATGGACGACGACATCTTCGACCTCATTCGGATAGACGTTGAACCCGGATACCAGAATCATGTCCTTCTTGCGGTCGACGATCCGTACATAGCCGCGCTCATCGACGTAACCCACGTCACCGGTACGCAGATAGCCATCCTCGGTCATCACCTTGGCGGTTTCTTCGGGACGTTGCCAGTAACCGCGCATCACCTGCGGGCCGCGCAGACAAATCTCCCCCGCCTCGTCCACGCCGATGCCCCGTTCCCGATCCTCATCGTCACGGATCGATAATTCGGTAGACGGCAGCGGCAGACCGATGCTGCCGTTGTACTCGGGCAAGGTTAGCGGGTTGATGCAGGCCGCCGGCGAAGTTTCGGTCAGACCATAAGCCTCGATGAGCGGTATCCCCGTTAATTGCTTCCAGCGCTCGGCGACCGCCCGCTGCACCGCCATACCGCCGCCCAGACTGATTTTTAACGTGCTGAAATTCAACCGGTCAAAACCGGGTGTGTGCAGCAGGCCATTGAACAGCGTGTTCACCCCGGTAATGGCCGTGAACTTGACTTTGCCCAGTTCCTTGACGAAGCCGGGCATGTCGCGGGGATTGGTGATCAAGATATTGTGGCCGCCGACTTTCATAAAAGTCAGGCAGTTGGCGGTCAGCGAGAAGATATGGTACAGCGGCAGGGCGGTGATGATGGTCTCTTCAGCGGGTTTGGAGAACGGCTGTAGCCAGGCCGAAGCTTGTTGCAGATTCGCTACCATATTGCCATGGGTCAACATCGCGCCCTTGGAGACGCCGGTGGTGCCGCCGGTATATTGCAGAAACGCTAGATCATCGTGGTTGAGCGGCACATTGTTCAGCGTCTTCCTCGCGCCCTCGCTCAGCACTCGCCGGAACGGGATCGCGCCGGGAATGTTCCAGGCCGGCACCATCTTTTTGACGTACTTAACGACGAAATTGACCAGCAACCGCTTGGGGAACGGGAACAGATCGCCCAATTCAGTCGTAATCACCATTTTGACCGGGGTTTTCGCCAGGACTTCTTGCAGGGTATGGGCGAAGTTTTCGATGATGACGATGGCCGTCGCCCCGGAGTCGATCAATTGATGCTCCAGTTCGCGCGGCGTGTATAGCGGGTTGACGTTCACCACGGTCAAGCCGGCCCGCAATGCGCCGAACAGCGCGACCGGATATTGCAGCGCGTTGGGCATCATGATGGCCACCCGGTCGCCTTTCGCCAGCCCCTGCGCTTGCAGCCAGGCACCAAAATCGCGGCTGAGCCGGTCAATGTCCCGATAGCGCAAGGTCACGCCCATATTAGAATAAGCTGGCAAATCAGCGAATCGCTGGCAACTCTTTTCCAGAATGTCCTTAAGCGAGGCAAACTCGTTCAGGTCGATCTCAGTCGGGACTCCCGCCGGGTATTCTTTCAGCCAGATCTTTTCCACCTTTTTCTCCTCCTGTGAATTTGTTTTCTTAGCCGGGCCGGCTTCTCACTGGAAAAACGCCCCGCTTCAACCACACTTGGGGTAAGCCCATTACCGATCCATCCGCCGATGCCTCCTTCCGAACCTGCGCCCATGAAAACCCGCGACCGCATTTTGCAGACCAGCCTGCAACTGTTCAATGAACACGGCGAACCCCGCATTACCACCAACCATATCGCCGATGAATTGGACATTAGTCCGGGTAATCTGTACTACCACTTCCGTAACAAGGACGATATCATCTGGCTGTTGTTCCAGCAGTTCGAGCGACAGATGGACGCAGCTCTCCAAGTCCCGGAGCGGCGGGTGCCCAACATGGAAGATATGTGGCTTTATCTGCACCTGGCCTTTGAGAATATCTGGGAATACCGGTTCTTCTACCGCGACCTCGATAATATCTTGAGTCGCAACAAGAAGCTGCGTACCCACTTTCGACGCATTATCGAGCGCAAAGTGAACACCGCCACCGCAATTTGCACGGGCTTAGCCGAGGCCGGCATTATGAACGCTACGCACGATGACATCGCCGCGCTTGCTCGCAATATCGCGGTGATCGCGACCTATTGGCTAAATTTCCAGAGCATCCGCGCCAGTGCTGCTAACCCGCGCAACGACAGCGATCACCTGGCGCTGGGCGTTTATCAAGTCTTGTCGCTGGTTGCGCCATTTTTGAAAGGCGAAGCCCGGGAACTACTCCAGCAAATCAGCCGCGAGTACCTGAAGTGATCTCCTCCAGCCGATCCAGCGTCGCGCTCAATTCCCGCACCAGCCGTCCACGATAGGGGGTCGGAGCCACCAACCCCCGCTGGTTGCGCAAGCTGCTGTAATAGTGCCGGTCGCGATCTTCCAGCACATCCAGCCGCATACGGATGCCATGCCGGGCCAAAATCGGCTCCAGTTCCGCACGCCGGGCCAGCAAATCCTGACGGGTGGTCTGATAAGCGTGTTCACACACCCAGCGCCGACCGGAAAAGCTGAATACATTGGTAAAAAACATCTTGGCGTCGTCGCGGTTCGGCTCGAACAGGATGACGTCGGAATGCTCGAACTCGGTATTGTACTTCTCCATTCCCACCTGCAACCGCGAATGGATCAACGCGCGGAAGGTCTGGGACAGTACCGCCGGCAGCCCCCCTTCCACCAGGCGTCCGACCTGCGTTGGCCGACCCGCTGCTGCCGCCAGGCGGGCATCGAACGGCACCAGCGGATTGAGGCAGAACAGCAGATCGAGGCCCTCCTGCAAGGCGACCGAGGCGTGCATGGTTTTGCGCAGAGCGCCGTCCACAAAATAGCGCCCGTCGATCTTCACCGGTGGATAAAGACCCGGCAACGCCGTGCTGGCCTGCACCGCCCGGGAAATCCGCACCCGGTCATAACCCGGCGCGCCAAATTTCACCGATTCGCCGGTATCCAGATCGACTGCCACCACATACAGCTTATTCGGCAACTGGCGGAAATCGTCGCTGCGGCCCGGCGCGCTCCACATCCGGGACAGGTATTCGTAAATCGGCTCGTTGTCGAAAACGCCAGAGGGCAGCGCTTGCCCTAATCGGGTTAACGATTGCAGGAAGCTCGAATCCAGGGGATTTTGCAGATAGCGCCTGCAGGACTCCCACAACAGTTTCGGCACCGACAACAACCGCCGCCAATATTCGCCAAAGGCTGGCGTCAGGAAAATCTGCGGATCGAGCGGGTGCTCTTCCGATTCGTTGCTGATGAACGTATGGCAGATTTGTCCGGTTTTCATCTGGTTGGCCAGCAGCGCTGCGACTACCGCGCCGGCGCTGACTCCAACATAAACGTCGAGGTCGTTGAAGTCGATGCCTTCCAGCGCCTCATCAAGTGCGCGCAAAGCACCTACTTCGTAGATCAGTCCCACCGGCCCGCCGCCGGCGACCGCCAAACCGATGCGGGGACCGCGGGCTTGACGCTGAATGCTTTCCGGCTGAGTGACGAGCATGTGGCCTCCGTTAATATTTCGGGTCAATGATTAGGGGTAATGCCATCGCTCACTAACGTACCCGGCTCGCCAGTTCCGCGATTTCCGCCTCAAATCCAGCCACCAATTCCCCCGGTTCGGCGACGATCCCGCTATCGGTCGTCACTCCAACGGTGATGGCCCCGACATAGCTCAATACGCAAAATCCCACACCGATCCCGGTGATTTGCGGCACCCAGGCCAACCCGCGTGCGACCGGAGCGCCCGCCAGATACAGCGTCTCCTCCGGGCCTGGCACATTGGTCAGCACGGCGGTCGCCTTGGTCCCGAACAGCCGAATAATCCAGCGTTCCAGTCGGTCGGGCAGGTGGCCGACCAAGCGAATCAGCGTCCGGTTCGCGACGGCTTCCGGCGAGGTCTTGACCCGCTCCATGCGCGCCCGCACCGCCGCCAGTCGCGTGACGGGATCGGGAATGTCCAGCGGCAAATTCAGAAAAATCACGGCAAATTCATTGCCCAACTGAATCTCTTCCTGGTACGGCCGCAGATTGACCGGCACCACCCAGCGCGCAGTCAGTCCAGGCCGCATCTCGCCGCGCGCTCGCAGATATCGCCCCACGGCACCAGCCACTGCCGTCAACATTACATCGTTGACCCGTCCGCCCAAACGCTGGCGAATATCGGCGATGTCGCTCAACGGAATCGGCGCCGTCCACGCCATGCGCTTGCGCCCGTTCAACGGCCCACGCAGGAGGGTGCGTGTATCCGGTAGCAACCCGGCTTGCCGTAGCAGCGCTGTCACAAACGCGGCCCCCCACCGTACCCGCTCCAGCCCACTGGGCGGCGGCTTGATTGCCTTGGTGGTTTTCGCCGCCAACCGGGCCTGCTTCCGCCGTTCTTCCAGCGCGGCGCTCGCTTCGTCCAGACAGGGCACCCGATCCGCCAACGCCAGAAACACCCGGAGCAGCGCGATACCGTCGGCGATGCAGTGATGGACCCGGAACACGACAGCACTCCCGGCGCCAGCATTCTCCACTACGACGCAGCGCCATAACGGCTGGCCCATATCGAGAGGTTGACTGGCGATTTCACCGACCAGCGCTTCCAGCGCCGGCTGATCGACCGCCTCTGGCAGTCGTCGCCATTCGAGGTGGTGGTTCAAATCGAACGTTGCATCTTCGACCCAGGCATAACGGATGCCCCGCTTGACCAGCCGTTGTCGGAACCGGGCGAAGGACAGCAACCGATTCTGTAAAGTCGCTTTCAGCCCTTCCTTATCCAGCGGTGTCGCCAACAGTAACATGATGGTGACCACCATCGGTTGCGTGGGCGTATCCATCCGCGCCCAAGTCACATCGCCCCAGTCGGCCCATTCCCAGGCGGTATCGGTCGTCATAGCGTCACTGTTCCTTCAATGGGAGGAGGCTCGGCACTGGTTCCATATCGACGTTCATTCTGGCAACAAAAATTAGAATGAACACCCTAACGGGGGGATTGCGATCGGCGGTCCGGCCCAGCCAGCATCTTGATAGACTGTTCGACCTGACGGGCATCCAGCTCTTCATCCCAGGGACTCATCAGGGTAATAAACAGCAGTTTGTCGAATTCGCCGGCGAACCGGCTGACTACCGCCTCCGGATCATCAACCAGTTTCCGGTCGGCCACCATCCCGAAATGCACCCGATTTTGATAACTGAGAATGCTAACGCCCATGCCAATCTGGCCGGACTGCGGCACCCAGAACATCATCTCGGCAATGTGCGCACCGCCTAGATAGATCGCCTCGCGCGGGCCAGGGACATTGGTCATGACCGCCGACGCCTTATTGCTGAGAATCTCCAGCAACGATTGTTGCAATATATTGGGTCCCATACCGACGGTGCCGAGCAGGCCCAGCGCCAGAATGGGCTGGTAGGACTCCTTCAGCTCGTTCATCCGCCGCCGTACTTCGTACACCCGCTCCAGCGGATTGGCGATGCCCACCGGCAGCGCCAGGAATACCAGACCGAAGAAATTGCCCAGATTGGCGGCCTTGTCCAACGGACGCAAATTGACTGGAATCACTGCGCGCACTTGCAGGTCCTGGGGAACCGGATCGCCCCGCTCGATCAGATAGTCGCGCAACGCGCCCGCGACGGCGGCCAGCAGGACATCATTGACCGAACCGCCCAGCGCTCTGGCGACCGCCTTGACCTCGTGCAAATCCAGTGGCTCAGCCCAGGCCACCCGCTTCGATACGCCCAGATCACCCTTGAAGCGGGTTTTGGAATCGTCTTTCATCAACGCTAGTCGGGCGATTTCTGCCGCCAGTCGTGCCCCATTACGGGCGTAGTCGAGCGCGTGGGCGGGATGCCGGACGATATCAGCGCCTTCATCGACCAGCTCCCGGCCCAGCTTGAGAGTGGTGTTGACCATCTTGTCGACCGGTTCGAAGAAGCGCCGGAAAATACCTGATTCCTCAGCGTGTTCCGTTTCCTCGTCGGGCATCAGGGGCAGCGCATGGGGTTCAGGATCCGTCAGCGACAACAGAACGTGAATCAGGGCGATGCCGTCAGCGTAACAGTGATGGATGCGCAAAATGACGGCACTGCCACCCTGATAGTCCTCTACCAGATGGAACTGCCACAGCGGCTTGGAAAAATCCAGCGGGGTACTCATCAGGTCGCTGGCCAGATGTTGCAATTCCGCCTTGTCGGCGCGGCCCGGCAGCGCGGTGCGCAAGACATGCCGGCTGATGTCGAAGTAGGGATCGCTCTCCCAAAAAGCGCCACCGGCTTTCTGGACCGCGAGTTGCGTGAATCGCCGGTATTTGAGAAAACGGGTTTCGATCACCTCCCGCAACCGGTCATAGTTCAGCCGTCCGGCAAAGATCATCACTCCGGTGATCATCATTAGGTTGGTAGGCCGCTCCATGCGCAACCAGGCGGTATCAATCCCTGAGATGCGCTCGCTGTCTTTTTTCTTGGGCATAAAGAAATCCAGAATCATTGAGAACTCGATGAATGCAATGCGGCCACCGGATGACCCTGCATTCTAAGCAGGCGGATTACAAGGAACTTTGACAAATTGGCCGGGGTCTTTTGCTGAACAGTGGCTTAGCCACTACATGCAATCCGTGGTTCGGCAGGTTCCGTTATGTTGGTTATAATCATTGCCGACTTCACGAAAAACGCCAACTTGAGAGCTTCGAAACATGTCCGATCTTGCCGCCCGTTTCCAAACAGCCGCTGAAGACAGCAAAAAACTCAGCCAGCGCCCCGATAACGACACTCTGCTCAAGCTGTATGCCTCCTTCAAGCAGGGGTCGAGCGGTGATGTCGAAGGCAAGCGTCCCGGCTTCACTGATCTGGTGGGCCGCGCCAAGTATGACGCCTGGGCCAAGCTGAAGGGTACGCCCAAGGAAGAGGCCATGCAGCAGTACGTCGATCTGGTCGAATCGCTTAAAAACGCCTAATCCTGCCCCCAGCCCTCTCCCGCAAGGGGGAGAGCGCCATTAACGCAGCGGTGGTTCCTGATCCTCCGGGCGCAGTCGCAGCAGATTCAGCCCACTCTCAACCAGCGACGAGCCGGTGCGAACCACCTTCCGGGCGGTTCGATCCAGTAAATCACCGGCGTTCAGCGAACCCAGCGCGTCGGTAAACCCCTTCCGCACTTCTTCCCGGAACGCCGGCAAATTTTCCGTCGCTGCTTCCCGAAATCCCGTTGTCAGCTCCGCCCGAATCCGGGGTAGCAGCTCACCAGCGGCATCCTCTACCCCGCAGCGAACCTGGGTACGCAACGGCTCCAGCAATTCCTGCCCCGCCGCTCCTGCTCCGGCCTTCACCCGCTTTTCCAGCACATCGGCAAACGCCGCCCACTGCGCTTCCAGTTGTGGACGAACCCACCACTGGAACGCCAGCCAACCCAGCGCCAGCGTCGCCAGGCTCGACGCTAGGGCGACGGCGACGATGAGCATGAACCATTGTCCGCCACTCATTGACTATTTCCCTCCGTGCGTCATTACCAATAAACCAATGATTTTCGGCATTCCGAAATCTATAATCATGAGTTGTTATCACTAAAATACCACTCAACGTGGAGCCTAACGATTATGAATTACTTCATCACCGGCGCTTCCGGGTTCATCGGCCGCCGTCTGGTTGAAAAGCTGCTGCAACGTCAGGACGGCACCGTTTATTATCTGATTCTGGAGCGGGAGTTGCCCATGGTGGAGGTCCTGCGCCAGCGCTGGGGCCAGCACGCCGACCGCACCGTACCCATCGTCGGCGACCTGACCCAGCCCTGTCTTGGCGTGTCAGACAGCGATCTCGCCCGACTCAAGGGCGGCGTCGATCACCTGTTCCACCTGGCGGCTATCTACGATTTCAAGGCCAGCGCCGAGGTCCAGGAAAAGGTCAACATCCAGGGTACCCGCAACGTCGTCGCCTTCGCTGAGGCGATTGAAGCAGGCTGTTTTCATCTGACCAGTTCCATTGCTGCCGCCGGCCTGTACGAAGGCGTGTTCCGCGAGGACATGTTCGAAGAGGCCGAGGAACTTGGCAATCCCTACTATCGCACCAAGCACGAATCGGAAGGTATCGTCCGCCGCGAATGCTCACGCCCTTGGCGGGTCTACCGGCCGGGCATTGTGGTCGGCGATTCGCGCACCGGCGAAATGGATAAAATCGACGGTCCCTACTATTTCTTCAAGCTGATTCAGAAAGTACGCAACCTGCTGCCGCCCTGGATGCCGATGATCGGCCTGGAAGGCGGCCGGCTGAATCTGGTACCGGTCAACTTTATCGTTGACGCCATGGATCATATCGCCCATCAACCCGATCTGGACGGCCAGTGCTTCCATCTGGTTGATCCCAAGCCACACCGGGTCGGTGACATTCTCAACCTGTTCGCCCGTGCGGGACATGCGCCGGAAATGACTCTGCGGGTCAACGCCCTGATGTTCGCGTTCGTGCCGCAGATCATCAAGGCCGGGTTGGCGCAATTGAAGCCGGTGCGGCGCATCCAGGACCAGATTCTCAAGGACCTTGGCATCCCGGCGGACGTCATGGGATTGATCAACTACCCGACCCGCTTTGACTGCCGCGAGACTCTGAAAGCACTGAAGGGTACTGATATCGCCGTGCCGCCGCTGGAAACCTACGCCTGGAAGCTGTGGGATCACTGGGAGCGTCATCTTGATCCCGACCTGTTCGTCGACCGCAGCCTGAACGGGGCAGTGAAAAACAAGGTGGTGCTGATCACCGGCGCTTCCTCTGGTATTGGCAAAGCTGCTGCGATCAAAATCGCCGAGGCCGGTGCCAAAACGATCATCGTCGCACGCACCGAGGAGAAGTTGCTGGAAACCCAGCGGGAAATCGAGGCGCGCGGCGGTGCGGCGTTCATCTACACGGTGGATGTGGCCGACATCGCCTCCTGCGACACGCTGGTGCAGCAGGTGTTGAATGATCACGGCGGGGTGGACATCCTGGTTAACAATGCCGGGCGCTCGATCCGTCGGGCCATTGAAAACTCGCTGGATCGCTTTCACGATTACGAGCGCACCATGCAGCTCAACTACTTCGGCGCGCTGCGGCTGATCATGGGCTTCATCCCGACCATGCTGGCCAAAAAACGCGGCCATGTGATCAACATTTCCTCGATTGGCGTGTTGAGCAACGCGCCGCGCTTTTCAGCTTACGTCGCTTCCAAAGCGGCACTCGATGCGTTCTCGCGCTGCGCGGGCGCGGAATTCGCCGACAGCGGCATCGAATTCACCACGATCAACATGCCCCTGGTGCGCACGCCGATGATCGCCCCGACCAAGATCTATCAGCACATCCCAACGCTCAGTCCCGAGGAAGCGGCTGATCTGATTGTCCAGGCCATCATTTCCCGGCCGGAACGCATCGCCACCCGGGTCGGCGTCTTCGCCCAGGTGCTGCACGCGGTCGCACCCAAACTGTATGCCGTCATCATGAATACCGCATTCCGGCTGTTCCCCGAGTCAACGGCGGCTAAAGGACCGTTAACTGACGCCCAGGAACCTTCGCTGGAGCAGATTTCCTTTGCGCAGTTTACTCGGGGGATTTACTGGTAACGGTAATTTGCCGACTTCCGGCCCCGTCTTTTTGTGTCAGGCGGCGCACAATCCGGGAGCTTTTCCCCATCGACCGGTCAAAGAAACCGGCAGGAAAAGCCCGCTGAACGAATGGAACCCCTGCTGCGCGGCTCCAGAAAATCCGCATTCTGGAACTGCCAACCCATGGACTTGGAAATCCTTACTGAAACCACCCGTGAGAGTAGAACAATGAAACTGAAAATTGGCGATCCTGCCCCCCAGTTCACCGCGACAGCTACCGATGGCAGCCCCATTAAATTGTCCGATTACTTCGGACGAAAACTGGTGCTGTACTTCTACCCGATGGACGACACCCCAGGCTGCACCAAACAAGCCTGTTCGCTGCGCGACCATAATCAGGAAATTCAGGCCAGGGATGCAGCCATTCTCGGCGTTTCCACGCAAGACGCCGCATCCCACCAGCGGTTCACGGAAAAATATAATCTCAGTTTTCCCCTGGTCGCCGATACTGACGGCGCCGTCAGCCGTGCCTACGGGGCCATAGGCAGCGGCGGACTGATGGGGACCGCAATGAGCTTGTTCGGAGTCGCCAATCGCATCACCTTCATTATCGATGAAAGCGGCCATATCGCCCATATCATCGACAAACCCGACTGCGCCAACCACGCCGAGGAAGTACTCAAATTGCTTTAACATCTTCCCCAGCCTGTTGATCTTCAAGCGATTTAATCCGAGCTGCTTTGAACTGGCTAATTTATACCGTTTTTTAAGAGCCTGACTCATAAACCGGATTGTTTTATTGAAGATCATCAGTGCGGGGCTTTTCGCGCAATTCGGGTAAACTATCCACGCATTCTTCAACAATCCCGGACCGTTCAGCCAGAACCGCACACATGGTCAAACTTTGGACATCCACGTCGATCTACGCTGCGCCCAGTCCTCTGGCAGAGGCTCTGCAGTGACGCGCCACGAATCCAACGCCTCCATCCCCTGGGAACAGGGCGCCAGCAGCCATCCGGGCGGTCGCCGGGAACAGCAGGATCGCTGGGGCCTTTTTCAGTCCCCCAGTCGGCAGGAACTGCTGGCGATTGTGGCCGACGGCATGGGTGGACATCAGGACGGCGCATTAGGTGCGCAAATCGTTATTGACACCGCCCGAAGTTTTGTTCTTAACCCGCCGAAACTCCTGCAATCTGACCCACTCGCCGCGCTCGACGGGCTGTGCCAGCAGATGCATGAAACGATCAATCAGCAGTCGGAAACTGCCCGCAGCACCCTGGTGATGGTCTGGCTCACTGCGGCGCATGCCTACTGGCTGAATGTCGGCGACAGCCGGCTGTATCACTTCCGGCGCGGCCGCCGAATAATGCGCACCCGCGACCACTCAGCGGTACAACTTCTCATGGATCTGGGCGAAATCAACGAGTCCCAGATGGCCACGCATCCGGCGCAGAACCGGCTCTATCGCTGCCTGGGCGGCGAGGAATCCCCTAAAGCGGACCGGGGCGATTTTGCCGTTCAAGCCGGCGATCTGCTGGCGCTGTGTTCGGACGGCATCTGGGAGCATGTGACTGAAATCGAATTCTGGACTGCAACACAGCACCATGGTCCTGCGGACGCCGCTCGCCTGCTAGCCGAGGAAGCAGCGCGGCGCGGCGGCGCAACCGCAGACAACACCACGCTGGTGCTATTGCGGGCGGGCAATAATGTGGCTGAAACGGCGACCTGGTTGCGTCGACTGTCGGCGGGTTTTACGTCGTTGTTCAACCGTGTCTCCCGCTAGTTCCTCACCCCTCCGATTCAGCCAGCACCAACCATCTCAAAGGGTAGCCCGATGACCGAGGAAACCAACGCGCTCCCCACCGGCTATAACCTGCATCGTTACCAAATCGAAGGGGTGCTGGGCGCTGGCGGTTTCGGTATCACCTATCGGGCTATCCACGAAGCGCTGCAAAACCAGGTCGCCATTAAGGAATATTTTCCGGCTGAATGGGCGTACCGCGATCACAATAACATCACGGTCCGCGCCAATGCTCAGGGTCAAATACCGGCTCGTCAGGGCGAGCCGCCCTGTTATCAATGGGGGCTGGAACGGTTTCTGGACGAGGCCAAGATTCTGGTGCAGGTCAACCATCCTGGCGTGGTGCGGGTACGCGATTACTTCACGGCCAACGGCAGCGCCTACATTGTCATGGAATATGAAGATGGCGAATCACTAAGTGCCTTGTTGCAGCGGGGCGGCATCCTGCCTGAACCCGAACTGCGCCGTCTGCTGGACGATGTGATGCCGGCGCTGGAAGCCGTTCACAGTCAAAACTACCTGCATCGGGATTTGAAGCCGAGCAACCTGTATATCCGCAGCCACGATGGTCATATCCTGCTGCTCGACTTCGGCGCAGCTCGGCAGGCGCTGGGCCGACGCACCCGCAGCGTGACCAGTGTCGTCACGCCCGGCTACTCGCCGATTGAGCAATATGTCACGGTCGGCGAGGATTATGGCCCCTGGACGGATATCTACGCCCTCGGTGCTGTCATGTACCGGTGTATCACCGGGGCGCCGCCCATCGAAGCGCCGGGCCGGGTACTCAAGGATCCCGTCCAACCTGCTATGGAAGTGGGTGCGGGCCTGTATTCGCGTGGACTGTTGCAAGTGGTCGATCAGGCATTAGCGGTTCGTCCCGAGGAGCGCTTTCAAAGCGTGGCTGCCATGCGGCAGGCGTTGCAGGCTGCTGATCGATCCAACGATCATGCCGATTTTTCCCAAGTCCCCCCAATCCATGATAGCCTGCTGGATCTGCCGTCGGCCACTCCCTCACTGCGCTTCAAACCGATTCCTCCGCGCTCGGACCCGCAACAACGATCGCCGATTCCCTCCGCCATGCCCACTGAGGTGCCTCGCGGGCGTGAATTCTCGTCTTCGCCTTCTCAACACAATGTGCCTGGCTGGACGCTGGATCGTATCGAGCCGCGTGTATCGCCGGCGAGTGCGGCTGATCGTGGAGCGCCATCGCCGCTTCAGATCACCGATGCTGATCTATCCCTGCCGATGCTGGAAAGTATCTGGGAACATTTGGACGAGAGTCCGCCGTCGGTCGATCTGACTTCCGCTGACGGCGTTCCCTCGGTGGATTTGACGGCGCAGACCTCACCGCCGGTAGAATCGGAACCCCTGCTTAAACGGTCACCGCAATCGGTGCTGGAACACCTGAAGAAAGCTTCGTCCAAACGGGCCCTGCTCACGGAATCGCGTTCGTCCCCCCAAACGCTGACCCGTTTCGAAAAAACTGACGCCCCATCGTCCACGCGAAACAGCTCAGAGGGCGCACTGGAACCGGTTGAACCGGTCACCGGTTCCCAACCAGTCCACTGGACGCGAGTGCTACTGGCGGTTTTCGCCGTTTCAGGACTGTCAGGCATCGGCCTGCTCTCCTACGAGTACTATCACACCCTCCAGGAGCAGCGCCAGCGTGAAGCTGCCGCTTTGCAGCGCCAGCAGGAGGAAGAAGCGGCCCAACGCGCTCAGGCAGAAACCCGCGAGCGAGAGGCGGAATTCGCTAAACACCTCGAACAGGCCCGCAAGGCCATAGCCGACCGTGCATGGGATCGGGCTGGTCTCTATTTGGATCGGGCGGCAGCGATCAATCCCCAGCATCCAGCGCTGATCGCGGCCCGCACCGAACTGTTCGCTGCCCAAAACCCTGGCGCTATGGTCAAAACCTACACCAATCCTATCACCGGCCTGGAATTGAATTGGGTTGAAGGCGGGTGTTTTAATATGGGCAGTCCGCTCACCGAACGGGATCGCAGCAGCGACGAATCTATCCATCAGGCCTGCGTCAAAGGTTTCTGGATCGGCAAAACCGAGGTGACCAACAATCAGTTCGGGCGCTTCAAACCCATGCATAATAGCGGTTCCTCCCAGGGGCGCTCCCTGAACGGAGACACCCAACCCGCAGTCAACCTGAGCTGGGATGATGCCCAAGCCTTCGTCGAGTGGTTAGCCTGGGAAACGGGTTCCGGCAAGCGTTTCCGCCTGCCGACAGAAGCCGAATGGGAATACGCCGCCCGCGCCGGCGTTGCGACCCGCTATTACTGGGGCAACGACATCGATCCCCGCTACGCCAACTTTTCCGACCGCAATGACCCTACCGGTGCATCCGTTGGCAATCTGGACGACGGTCAATCCGTGACTGCGACGGTGGGAACTTATCGGCCCAACATGCTGGGCCTGTATGACATGGCGGGGAACGTCTGGGAATGGACCTGTTCGGAATATCAGTCGAACTACGGCGGCGAGGAACAGCGCTGTTCAGCCAAACGGATTAACGAGGGTCAGCGAGTCACGCGGGGTGGATCCTGGAATAATGGGCCGGGCGAACTGCGTTCGGCGAAACGGCTGCCCCGGAAACCCGGCGACCGCGACGCGCTGACCGGGTTTCGGGTGGTCATGGAGGAGTGAGCTAAGCTTTGGCTCGCCGGCTGACCATAAAAATGGCGGTTCCTTCGACGACGACCTTGTCGCCCACTGTGCAAATGGTATTCATGATGACCCGCCGACGCTCCGGGATAATCTCCTGGATGGTGCATAGCGCGGTGACGGTGTCGCCGATCCGCACCGGTGCCTTAAAGCGCAGTTGCTGATCGACGTAGACACAGCCGGGACCGGGCAGACGGGTGCCGGCGACGCAGGAAATCAGCCCGGCGCAGAACATCCCATGCACGATGCGGCTCTTGAATTGCGTCTGCGCCGCGAAGACTTCATTGCAATGCACCGGGTTATTGTCGCCCGTTAATCCGGCAAACATCACGACGTCGGTTTCAGTGACGGTCTTGGCGTGCGAGGCGCTCATACCGACCTTCAAGTCTTCCAGATAATAACCATGGATACTGTCGTTATAGCCTTCATGGTTGGAATACATGTCTGTCTCCACTGGATAAGTGTTCAATAGGGTAAGAAACGCAGCGACGCATACTACACGACCGGGTCGCTTCTTAACCAATAAATGCATTGCATCCCCCGGGGGGACTAAATACCATAACTTGGCAAGGTTTTATCCCCTCCTGGGTTCATTCCATCATCACGCGCAACCCTAGACGAAGGTCAACAATGAAAATTTTAGTCGCCGTAAAACGGGTCGTCGATTACAACGTCAAGGTTCGGGCCAAGGCGGACGGTTCTGGCGTAGAAACCGCTAACGTCAAGATGTCCATGAATCCCTTTGATGAGATCGCCGTGGAAGAAGCGGTGCGTTTGCAGGAAGCCGGCCAAGCCAAGGAAATCGTGGCGGTTTCGCTGGGCGTCGCCGCCTGTCAGGACACGATTCGCACCGCGCTGGCTATGGGCGCTGACCGGGGCATTCTGGTGGAAACCGATATCGAACTGCAACCGCTGGCGGTCGCCAAGCTGCTTAAGGCCGTGGTCGAGAAGGAAAAGCCGGATTTGATCATTCTCGGCAAGCAGGCCATTGATGATGACGCCAATCAAACCGGTCAAATGTTGGCGGCGTTGCTGGGCTGGGCGCAGGGCGCTTTCGCCTCCAAGGTCGAACTGGGCGACGGGACAGTGACCGTCACCCGTGAAGTCGATGGCGGTTTGGAAACCGTCGCGCTGCAACTGCCCGCGCTGGTCACCACGGACTTGCGGCTGAATGAGCCGCGCTTCGTCAAGCTGCCCAACATCATGAAGGCCAAGAAGAAGCCGCTGGACGTGCTGAAACCCGCCGATCTCGGCGTGGATGTAACACCGCGCCTAGTCACCTTGAAGGTGCAGGAACCACCCAAGCGCCAGGCCGGCATCAAGGTCGATACCGTTGCCGCCCTGGTCGACAAACTGCACAAAGAAGCCCACGTCATCTAACGCCTCCGGGGTCCGAACATGAGCATTTTGGTTATTGCCGAACACGACAACGCCGTCCTCAAGGCGGCGACCCTGAACACCATCACCGCTGCGGCGCAACTGGGCGATGACGTCCAGGTGCTGGTCGCTGGCCACAGTTGCGGCGCGGTCGTCCAAGCCGCAGCTCAAGTGGCTGGCGTTAAAAAAGTGCTGGTTGCCGACGCTCCGCATTACGCTAACCAACTGGCGGAAAACCTGGCCGCGCTGGTGGTCGGGTTAGCGGGCGGTTACAGTCATATCCTTGCTCCGGCGACCGCCGCGGGCAAAAATACGCTGCCACGGGTTGCCGCGTTGCTGGACGTCGCGCAAGTTTCCGAAGTCATCAAGATCGAGAGCGCTGACACCTTCGTCCGGCCCATTTACGCCGGCAACGTGCTGGCCACTGTTCAATCCAGGGATGCGATCAAGG